>Ga0315548_1001318_pt1 | contig 21146 bp, 18 predicted proteins | sample SalMarSW160110MG_2_FD_202540 | JGI IMG/M metagenome (GOLD analysis project Ga0315548, IMG submission 202540) | Salt marsh sediment microbial communities from the Plum Island Ecosystem LTER, Massachusetts, United States - Salt Marsh Sediment SW1601-110 ...
AGTTTGCTAATGAACGATTTTATTTGAAAACTTTAAAAGTTTATTTTCTCAGCAATAATTAAGCTAACTTTTTAACGTTTTCAGCCTTGCGACCCTTGTCGCCTTCAACGATGTCAAACTCTACCTGGTCACCCTCATCCAACACAGTTGCGCCGTCTATGAGTGAAGATGCATGGACGAATACGTCATCTTCGCCCTCGACTTCGATGAAGCCGTAGTTTTTTCTCTGACTGAACCATTTTACTTTACCTTCTGGCATTTTACTAAACCTCCTACTTTAAATTACAAATAATTATGCAAATCAAACAAGTTGCAAAAAAACAATAAACCTCAAGGGAACACCTAAGATAAAAGCGTATACATGAGACACTTTAATTTAAGTATAATCCCCTCTTTGCGGGAATTACATCATGTTATTCCTGCATTGTAAATATAAATATACTCAAAAAACCATAATAGTCAACTGGTAATCTTTATTTTTTTAAACAATCCTTTTTTTGACGAAAAAATTGATTTTCACCGCGGAGACGCAAAGAGCACAGAGATTTTTAGTCCAATGTCCAAAGTCCAGAGTCCAATGTCTCTGTCCAAACCAACAGATAAAAATCTAAATCCTAAAATAACTATTTTTCAATTTAACTATTTAACTAATTCGGAGTCTTCGAATTGATAATTAGTTTCGATTTAATAAATCTATTAAATCGATCGCGAGGGTGGACCATCCGAAATTTTTCATCGCTTTGCCCGGATGTCCGTCGAACGGGTCGTAGTATTCACAGAATCCGTATTTTATTACCAGTTCGATTGTCTTACGCGCGATTTTTTTCGCCAGAGCAGTATATCCCTGTTTTTCCAATCCGTTTGCTAAAAACCAGTTTGTGTTAATCCAGCTTGTTCCTCTCCATATATGACGTGTATCGGTAAGTGGTCCGAAAGAAGGTTCGTCCATAGATGCACTTGTAATAGGATATGGGCTCCAGAATTCTCTTTCGTTGTGCAGGTGTGTTATTAAATGATTTAAGTGAAAATTCGGTATGGAGAGAGTTAAGGGAAATAGGGAAGAGATTGTTTTTACTTCCATTGGTGTTTCTGAAGCTCCGTGATGGTATAGGCTAAAGTATATTTGTTGCTCTTCGAACCATAACTTGTGTACTATTTTTTCTTTTACATTATCTGCCCATTCTTTTATTTCTTTTTGTTTGTTTTTATCGAATGTTTCGTATAACTCCGATAGCGCGTATAATCCAAGGCAATAAATTGTGTTGAATGATACGTCCTCGACATCGAAAAGAGAAGACTCGAAAATTTTATCCAGATCCCAGCTCCATTCTTTATATTGAGTAAGTAACATGGTTATATGTTTTTTAGTCTCCATAGGATCGTGCTTTGTATTCCCGAACGGAATATCGTAATGAGTACACATGTCCATTCCGGATTCCATGGGAGTTATTATCGAAATAAGTCCGTCTTTATCCGGGTCTCTTTTTTCTTTTAGGTACAGGTAATATTTTTCTACTTTTCCGATATTTTCTTTAACGAACTCTAAGTCTTTTGTGTTTTTATAAATTTCGAGGAGAGAAAGACCGATTACCGGGGGCTGGATTTCCGCTGTAAAGAGGTTTGTTTTCTTTGAATTTACTTCCTTCTGCCACCATTTCTGGAACCTATCTTTTAGCCTCCATTTCCAGAAAATGATATGCGGTATAAATCCGTCTTCCTGCTGAACGGAAATTAGAGTTTCGAATTCTTTTTTTGCCGTTTCCGAATCCAATTTCGACATTACGATTATATGAAAACAGGAATCCCAGAACCACTGGTGAAAATGAACCGAATCCGGAGAAAGGTAAAAGAAATCTCTTTTGAAATTTTTGCTGTATCCCTTTTTTATGTTTTTTTTTAAAAGACTCAGCGCCTGGTCTTTCAGATTTTCCATTTTTATCTTATAATTACAGCTTTACTTTTATAAGCCTTATCGCCGATTTTTAGTTTTACAAAATAAATACCCGTTTTGCCTTTCCATTTGAAAGAATAAGAACCTTTTGATTGGATATTATTTACAGGAATCGCGATTTTTTGCCCGAGTATGTTAAAAATCTCCATCTTAACATTCTCTTTTTTTTCTATATTATAATTTATTCTTATTCCTTCGGAAACCGGTTGGATTGAAATGACCTTTTTTTCGGTTATCCTTTCTCTTATTCCAGCTCCTTTCCCGGTATATTTAACGATGTAGAATCCCCTGTCTGCATTTGCTACATATATAAGTGAATCACGTAGAAAGAATCCCTCGGCTTGACCTTCCATATCATAGAACGCAATCTCAGATGGATTTGCGGGGTCGGATATTTTAAGTATTCGTAATCCATGTGCTTCATTCGTTACAAAAACCAGGGAGTCGCGCGCGAAAATGTACCCTGCTCCGAAATCCCTATCTTCATAATGTGCAATCTCGTAAGGATATGAAGGATCCGAAACGTTTATTATTCGCAGTCCATCACCACCATTCGCCAATAAAGCTAAAGAGTCTTGAACATATATGCCTATTGAGTAATTATTTTCAAAATGGCCGATTTCATATGGATTTGTGAGGTCGGAGATATTCATTATCCGAAGTCCCGCCCAATAATTTGCCAAAAACATCAGTGAATCTCTAACATATATATCATAAATAGCATTTTCTGTGATGTAGGAACTGATTTCTGATGGGTTTGCCGGATCGTTTATGTCTATTATAAATAGTCCACCATGAAAGTCACCTACAAATGCTATTGAATCAACGACGCATATTTTGTAGCCAAGAGCTGAAGTGCTGCAGGCGCCTATTTCATAAGGATTGGTAGGGTCTGATACATTTAATATTTTTAATCCGGTTGAGGGACCAACATGTCCGACGATATATGCTAGAGAATCACGTATGTATATATCTCGAATATTGCTTCCATAATAGTGATGTCCAATTTGGTAGGGATTTGTTAGGTCGGAAATATTTAATATTTTAAAACCATCCCTTGGGTCTGCTAAGTATAACAGGGAATCCTTAACGAAAAGATTTGTAGCGAAACCTTCGGTGTCATAGAAGCTTAATTCAGATGGATTCTCCGGATCCGATACATCTACTATCTCAAAACCGGATTTGTCTTTTGCAAGAAATGCCAGCGAGTTGCAAACATGAATGTCACAGGAACTACTGTTGTATTCCGATATTTTTGATGGATTTGCCGGATCTGATATATTTAATATTGACATTTCATCTCCCGTGTTTAAAAATGCAAGTGAATCATCTATGTAAATGTTACTGCAGCCAGGATAATAATAAGGCAGCTCAGTTGGGTTTGTTGGATCTGAAATGTTTATTATATGGAGATGGTCACCCGTTAAAAATGCTATAGAGTCCTTAACGGAAATGTAATTTGAAAATCCCCGGGTATCGTAGAATCCAATTTTCGAAGGGTTTGTGGGATCAGCTATATTTACAACAAGTAGGCATCCTTCGTCAGTTGCCACAAAGGCAAGTGAGTCTCGTACATATACCGAAAAAACGTAATATCCTTCATCATGGAATCCAATTTCAGAGAGATTCGAAGGATCGGATATATCGATTATTCTTAGTCCACCTGTGAGACCAGCTACAAACATCAAAGAGTCTAGGATAAAGAACCTTCCCGTATTCCCCCCGTTAGAGAGAGTCCCTATTAAGTAAGGATTTGAGGGGTTTGCTATACTTATCGTGGAAAAACCGCTGTCTATTGTTGCCACGTATGCTAAAGAATCCTTTACATAAATGTCTATTAATTCATCAGAAAATTCAATGTTACTCAGGTAAGATGGATTAGTAGGATTTGATACATCGAATATTTTCATGCATTTTCCAGCACCCGCGAATACAAGATTGTTTTTTGAAAAGACTGTATAACATCTTCCAGTAAGCCATTTGCCAATAAAAGTACAATTTGATGAATCTGCTCTGGCTTTGGTATTTGTATTGTTAAATGCTATATTGCTTTGTGGGATTGGATAGATCAAAACAGAACACAAAAAATTTGTTATAATAAAAATTTTTAATATTTTTAAATACATAACTTTCTCCTTGATTTTTTAATCTTATGTTTGTTGAGTTAAGAAAATATTTTCTATTATGTTTTAATTATAGGTATTTTTCCGTTTTTGACAAGACGTGTTTTGCCTCAGAATTTTGAGGCAAGTTGAATGGTTGAATTGTTGAATAGTTGAATAGTGAAAAATTCTCCCTTGTTTTTCCGAAATTTTTTTATAATCTTATTTCATACAAACAAGGAGATTTAAATATGAAAATTAGATTTTTGTCTTTAGTAATTATATCAGTATTAATTCTTATTTCCTGTGGCGGCGATCCTAATTCAATTGAAGTGACCTGGCAGGGAACGTGGCTAAGTGAAAACAATTATGATGATCGGGGTACTTTTATTTTTAATCTATTGATCGGAAATGAAGAGATTAGCGGTACAATAACAATTCCCGGTATGGGGATAAATAATTCTCCGGTAGTAGGCGAGACCGAAGAAGATTATGGCGGCGCTTTATTAAAACGTATTGGTTTTTCGGATATAGCTAATGGAATTGAATTTGAATCTTTCGCGTATGATATTAATGGCGATACTGAGGTGAGAGGAATTTATTCGAATAGTTCGAACGGAGATTTTGGGCAGTGGTATTGTAGTTATAGCGACAGAAGTGATTTTTCTTCTATTTCGTCTTTTGCATTGGATACCTTGATTGTGGGTCCAAGCGGTTTATGTTTTGATGGGGCACATTTGTGGGTATCGAATTTTAGCCCTGCTGTTCTTTATAAGATAGATGTTACAAACGGGATTATTATTGATTCATTTGATATGTCAGGAATTGTTTCCTTTCCTCAAGGATTGGCCTGGGATGATTCTACTCTATGGTGTGGAGGTGGGGGCAGTATTTGTCAGCTCGATACTTCTTGTGCAGTTCTTGCGTCTTTTTCTTTGCCGGGGAATTGTGAGGGCGCAGCGTACGGCTCCGGATATTTATGGTGTTACGTTCAAGGGTTCAATTTTACACATCAAATTTACAAAATAAATCCCTCAAGCGGAAGTTTTGAAGACTCGATTGATTGTCCGGAATCTGTAGAGGGACTTGCTTTTGATGGTACAAATTTATGGTTTTCGGATGTGGGTCCTATTCTTGTGAGTTCCTGGAGAGTGATTTACAAAATGGACCTGACAGGTAATATTCTCGAAACGTATAATTCACCCTGCTATGTCCCGGGGAGTCTTGTTTGTGATGGTGCTTTTCTTTACTGCATAGACTCTGAATATAAGAGGATTTTTAAGTTAGGAATATAGGTTTCAAAGCCTTCAGGCTTTGAAAGTTGGTTCGTTGGATCGTGGATTCGTCAGTTCGGTTTTTTTAGACAACCTAACGTCCTAACCTCCTAACTGTCTAACTATTTTTGCTCTTCGAGCAAAAATCAACCCCTTGCGGTTTTTGAGTTTTGTATAATCTTCCTTAGGTGTAAAATTATGGAAAGAGAAATTCATCCTTTATTGGATAAAGAAAAACAGGAAAAAGCGAAAGTATACGAATGGACAGGTCGGAAGATTGGTTTATGGAGTATGCTTGTTTCTGCTGTTTTTAATTTGTTCTTTTATTTTTCCGGTTTATCTTCCGGGATCGCGAATTTGAGTTTTTTCTCTTCCGTTATTTTTGTTTTTATTTTTTATATGTTTGTTTACTCAAGCTCGCAGGAAATTATTGGTCTTCCTTTATCTTATCTTTCGGATTTTGTTATTGAAAAAAAATATGGTTTTTCAAATCAGACCAGAGGCGAATGGTTTAAAGACTATCTAAAAAGTTTTATTGTGTCTCTGATTTTAAGTGTAATTATATTCGGGGCTCTTCTATATATATTTCAAAAATTCGGGAATTTATGGTGGCTTGTAGCGTCCTGTTTTATGGTTTTCTTTTCGGTTGTTATGTCCATAATTTTTCCGGTATGGATTATGCCGATATTCCATAAATATGAACCCATAGAAGATGAGGATTTAAAAGACTCTTTAAGAGAAATTCTGGAAAAAGGTGGTCTTAAAATTAAAGGATTTTTCATGGAAGATACAAGCCGTAAAACGACAAAAGAAAACGCTATGCTTGCCGGTTTAGGAAAAACGAAAAGAGTTATTTTAACTGATAATATTATCGATAATATGGAAACGGACGAAATAAGGACTGTGCTTGCCCATGAAGTTGGACATTACAAGAGAGCGCATATGCCGAAAATTATTTTTACCGGTCTTTTTTTTAATTTATTTTCTTTTTATGTTCTGCATTTAACTTTTACCTCTTTATTTCCGGATTTTTTGACCGGTGTTCGGGCGAATATTATACTGCTTCCTATGTTTTTATTGGCTTTAAGTCTTATAGATTTAACTTTCTTGAAGGTTATGCAGAACACTCTTGTCCGTATGTTCGAAAATCAGGCTGATGATGAAGCTCTTCAATTAACAGAAGATGCCGACGCGTTCAAAAGAGCAATGGCGGGTTTGGCGAATAGAAATCTTTCCAACGCTTACCCGAATTTCTGGGTTAAATTAATTTATTACAGCCACCCACCCATAGGGGAGAGGCTGGAGAGAGCGGAAAAATTTAATCAGCTATAGCTGATTAAATTTTTCAGGTTTTAGGTTTTTGGTTTTAGATTTTCGTTTTTACTAATTTACTAATTTTAGTCTGAAATGCCTAAAATTCTCAGGTCGTTTACGTTTGTGCCTGTTTCACCGGTTATGATTCCTCCCCCAATTTTCCGGAAGAAATCCGATGAAGAATGGTTTGTAAAAGCTTTTTCTATTTCCTCTGAGTCTATTGCTGCTATCTTGCCGCCTATAATCCCGCCGGCAAATTTTGAATATCCGTCTATGCCGTCGGTATCGACAGATAGGAAGGCAATCTTCTTCGAAGACCCAATTTTTTCCGCGAAACCGATCACGCATTCCTGATTTGGTCCGCCTTCTTCTTTTCCTATTTCTCCCAGGGTGACCACACATTCTCCTCCGGATAAAATTATGGCGGGTGGTTTTATGGGGATACCTGATAGCGTTACTTCCCTTGCTATTTCCCCGTGAAAAACTCCGACTTTTTCCGCTTTTCCTTCCATCTTTGAAGATAATATCAATGTGTTATAACCCAGTTGTTTTGCTTTTCTTTGCGCGCTCTCCAGTGTTCTCGCGTTGCTTAGAATGATTTTGTTGAGTGTTTTAGAGAGAACTTCATCTTCCGGAGATGGTGTTTCGGGAATATTCCCTTCTATACCCTCTTTGATTATATTCGAAACAGGGAAAGGGATTGTTTCCGTTAAATAATACTTGTCTAATATATCGTAAGCGTCCTGGTATGTTGTCTTGTCTCCGACAGTCGGTCCTGAAGCTATGGTTGATAGGTCATCCCCGACAACGTCTGAGACTATCAGGGAAATCAAGCTTGCCGGGTAAGCGGCTTGTGACAGCTTACCTCCTTTGATTTTTGAGATGTGTTTTCTTATTGTATTTATTTCTTTTATAGAAGCCCCGGATGCTAACAATAACTCGTTTGTTTTTTGAAGGTCGGCAAGGGTTATACCTTCCATAGGTGCTGCGAGTAAAGCCGAACCGCCTCCTGATATAAGGGCTATTACAAGGTCTTTTTCCTCTGTTTGTTCTAAAAGAGATAAAATTTCATTCGCGCCTTTTATTCCTGTTTCGGTGGGAATTGGATGCCCTGCCTGAATCACTTTAATTCTTCCTATATCTTTTTTGGAAGATTCGTTTATAGTAATAATTCCCTTTGATATTTTTTCTCCAAGAATATCATATAGGGATTTTGCCATTCTGTAAGTCGCCTTACCACTTCCTATGACAAATATATTATCGATTTCGGATAAAAACAGCTTTTCGTTGGCGATTTTTAATTCGTTAGCTTCTAATCTGACTGTTTTGGTTATGGCTGCTTCGGGTAAGGACTCCACCAGCGCATACTCCAGAATTTCTAAAAGCTCTTTTCTGATTTGTTTTGAGTCTTCGGTAAGTTCCTTTAAGTTTTTAATTAATCCCATGGAATCAGCTTAGTCAACAAGAGGTAAAGAAAAACTTCTGTAGCCAGAAAGTTAGTTGAATAGTTAAATTGTTGAATGGTTGAATCGGTTTCCCTAAAATGCATTTTTTTCTATTTGACTATTTTTTAATTTTATCATTTGACTAATTCAAAAAATTCTAAACCTCACTTTTTTAACAAATTAGACTATTTATGAAGGATATAGTTCCATTACTTTTTCTTTTTAAAAACAAACTCTTTATCTTTAGCGTCGATTAGTATTTTTCCTTTAGTGATTTCGCCGTCGATTATTTTAAGAGACAAAGGAGTCTCAATAAATTTTTGAATTGTTCTCGCGAGCGGTCTTGCTCCAAAAGATTTATCATAGCCTTTGCCGGCAAGTAAATCCCTTGCCTGTTCTGTTATTTCCAATTGTATGTCCGATTCTTTCAAGCGTTTTGAAAGGTCTTCTATCATGATATCTACAATTTTCTTCACCTGTTCGAGATTGAGAGGTTTGAAGATTATTATGTCGTCTATTCTGTTTAAGAATTCGGGGCGCATTTTAAGCCTCAGTTGTTCGGTAACTTTTTCTTCGAGAAGGTCATAATTGTCCGCGAGATTTTGAATTACATCGGATGCTATATTAGAGGTCATTATGTTGACTGTATTGGTAAAATTAACAGTTCTTCCTTTTCCGTCGGTGAGTCTTCCGTCGTCTAAAATCTGAAGTAAAATGTTGAAAGCCTCAGGATGAGCTTTTTCTATTTCATCATATAGAATTACACTGTAAGGTCTTTTTCTCACGGCTTCGGTTAAGTACCCGCCTTCTTCATATCCAACGTAACCGGGGGGAGCTCCGATAAGCCGCGAGATCGAATGCTTTTCCATGAATTCGCTCATGTCGATTCTTACAAGGGCGTCTTCTGAATCAAAAAGAATCCAGGCAAGAACTTTTGCTAATTCTGTTTTTCCCACACCCGTCGGTCCCAGAAATATGAAAGAACCTATAGGTCTATCCGGGTCGGAAATGCCGGAACGGGATCTTCTTATCGAATCCGCGACCGCTTTCACCGCGTATTCCTGATTTACTATTCTTTTGTGTATTTCCTCTTCGAGATTTGTCAATTTATGTTTGTCTTTTTCCAGCATTTTGCTTACGGGAATTCCGGTCCAGTCGGAGACTATTACAGCGATATCCTCATCGTCTATGGGCTTATCATAGGGACGAGTTTTGGACCATTTTTCTTTTTCTCTTTCATATTCCGCGCGAAGTTTTTCTTCTTCTTCAATCATCTTACGAGCCCCGCGATGATCTCCTTCCTCGGCGAGTTTTTTTGCTTCTTCCCGGAGACTTTTGATTTTTTCTTCTTTCTTTTTTGAATCTCCCGGCACATCCGCTTTCTGTAGCTGGAGTTTCGCGCACGCTTCATCGAGCAAATCGATTGCTTTGTCTGGTAAGTGTCTATCCGTTATATAGCGTTTGGATAGTTTTACAGACGCTTCGATCGCCGAATCATCTATTTCTACTTCGTGATATTTCGCGTAGGCTTCTTTAAGCCCTCTTAATATTTCTATAGAATCCGCAACCGATGGTTCGTTTACCCAGACAGGTTGAAATCTTCTTTCGAGCGCGGGGTCTTTTTCAATATACTTTCGATATTCGGAGATAGTTGTCGCTCCTATGGTTTTCATTGCTCCTCTCGCGAGAAAAGGTTTCATCATGTTGGAAGCGTCCATCGCGCCTTCTGCCGCGCCTGCTCCGACTACCGTGTGTATTTCATCGATGAAAAGAATAAGTTCATCTTTTTTCTTTTCCAGTTCATCCATAATCGCTTTAAGGCGGTCTTCGAATTCCCCGCGGAATTTTGTTCCCGCTATAAGACCGGCAAGATCCAGTTCGAGAATTTTTTTGTTCTTCAGCATTTCAGGTACTTTTTCGCTTTTTATTCTTTGCGCCAGACCTTCGGCAATCGCGGTTTTTCCCACACCGGCTTCGCCTACCAGGACAGGATTATTTTTTGTTTTTCTTATAAGAATTTGCATTACACGTTGAATTTCTTTTTCTCTGTTTATAACAGGATCGCCTTCTTCTTTTGTGAGGTCCCGTGTGTATTTTTCCAGTATTTTATACTTGCTTTCTGCGTCTGGGTCTTCTATCCTGCCTTCACCTCTTACATTTTTCAATGAAGAAAAAATTCTCTCTTTGTTTATTCCAAAATCGGCAAGTATTTCTCCGGTCTTACCCGTGTCATCGGTCAAAGATAGCAGTATATGTTCGGTTCCGATATATTTATCGTTTAATCTCCGTGCTTCTTCCCACGCGTTATCAAGAGCTTTATTCGCCTGCGGGGATAAGTAAACCTGGACGGAACCGTAAGCTTTTGGTAGCTTCTCGAGTTCATCTGATACTCGGTTTTTTACTTGTGAGGTGTTTAACTCCATATTTTCTATTAATTTTGGTACAATTCCTTCGGGGTCATCGAGCAGACCGTACAGAAGATGCAGAGGTGTCATTTCCGAATGATTGAATTTTGAAAGAGAAGATTGCGCTATCGAAAGAGCTTCTTTTGCTTTCTGAGTAAATTTATCTTCTCTCATTTTGCCTCCGGTTTTATTTCTTTATTCTATTATTTCAAAACTATTCGATATGTCAGCACTTTTAGTTAGCATAGCATGAACTGAGCAATATTTTTCTGTCGATAAATCTATCGATTTTTTTATTTTTGATTCATCAAGATTTTTGCCGTAAATAGTATATTTAATTTTAATATTCTTAAAAATTTTGGGATGTTCGTCGTGTCTTTCTCCTGATACTCTAATTTTTATGTCGTCATAATCCACTTTCATTTTATCTAAAAGGGAAATAACATCCATTAAAGTGCAGCTTCCCAGGGAAAAAAGCAGTAATTTCATTGGACTGGTCGCGGAATCGTGGCCTCCGAGTTCTTTTTTTGTGTCTATCGTGATTTCGTGCCCGGAATCATCTTTTCCCTTTAGTTTTAATCCATCTATTTTTTCAATTTCAATTTCCATAATGGTATAAATTATACGGATTATAACTACTATGTCAACTGTTTTGTTTTTATCTCAGTCCAATGTCTTTGTCCGAACCAACGAATTAGTCCAATGTCCAAAGTCCAGAGTCCAATGTCTTATCGAACTCAACGAACTCTACAAACTCCACGAACCCAATAAATTCAATGTTAACTCGTCACTACTTATTAACTCATTTACGCTTCTACGCATATACGCATTTACGTTGCGAAGCAATTAACGCTCTAACGCTTCTACACATTTACGCATCTACACTGTAAAGTATTTATTCCTTCAGTTTTCCGATTAAGTGGACAGCGTCCACCGGGATATATACTTTCTCTGTTACAGGAGCGTAAACAACAATCCCATTCAACTCGTGTGTTTTTCCATCTCGCTAAAGTTTGCAAACTAATAGAGCAGCCGTCCGGCACCATCATTATTACATTTTTTACGGGATAATTATCTGAAAATCCATTTGGTGAACCTTCCTGCCATGATTTATTGATGAACGCAAATACAATGATAAGTATTAAAATGATGAATAAAATTACCGGTACTGTTCTTTTAATATTCTTATTCATTTTTCCCCTTTTTTGATTTTTTTTAAAATTATTTGTTTTCTGTTGTCAGTCAATACCTTAATAAGCAAATTCGAGAGGAAAATATTTTTACTGAATGTATCAAGAAAATATGTAAAAAACCTTAAAAATCAAGAGGAACAGCTAATTGTTTTTATCCTTTATTGCTGTTTTAATAGTTATTAAAAGATTTCAATAAAGAAAATACCTTGACAAAAGGTGCTTATATCATTAAACTGTAAAAGCAATGAAGAAATGGACGTTACTCTTTATGACAGATAAAGGGAAAGTAAGGGGAATACCTTTAAGTGAAAGGGCTGTTTTTTACACAATTGTACTGTTGAGCACGTTTCTTGGAGCGTTAACATATGTTACAATTGAGGGGACCAGGAAAAAAGCTCTTCTTAATGAATATAGTAGGTTAGAACTTAAGAAACAAGAATACGTCCAAAAACTTGTTGAAATCAGAAAAGATGTGTCTGTCCTTAGTGAGAGTTTATTTTGTGTTGGTAAAAACAATGAAGTTTTGTCTTTAACCGGTAAATTAGAACCTGTAGATAAAACAGTCAAACAGATGGGTATAGGAGGTTTTCCAAAGCAGGGGAAGGAGTTTTATTCTCTGGATTTGGATTCCAGTGTGAGATGTTTAGAAAAACAGGTTGATAAAATAAGTAATCTTGTGGAACTAGAAAAACTCTCTTTCCGGAAGGCCGGAGGCAAGTTGGGTAAATTGCAGGACAAGCTTTCTCATGTACCTTCTATATGGCCTACTTACGGATATGTCACAAGCGGTTTCGGCTATCGTACACATCCGATTACCAGGAAACGCGAGTTTCATGAAGGATATGATATAGCCAATAGGCCTTACACTCCAATTGTTGCTACTGCTGACGGAATTGTTGAATCTGTAAGGGTTCGGGGAGGATATGGTAGAACAATAGAAATAGACCATGGGTACGGTTTGTCTACGAGGTATGCTCATCTTGCCAAAACTTTTGTTAAGAAAGGGCAAGAAGTTAAGAGAGGAGAAAGAATCGCGGCTATGGGTTCTACGGGTTTTGTAACCGGTACACATTTACACTATGAAGTCAGGGTCCTGGGTCGTCCTGTGGATCCTATGAATTATTTCGATACGTTCCAGTATACTTATTAGTTCTTTTACGTGATTAGAACTTATTCCTTAAATTTAAAAAGAGACGATAATATCGTTATTCAAGACCTGAATTTTTCCTGGAATAAAGGTGAGAACATTGTGCTTGTAGGTCCAAATGGAGGAGGTAAGAGTACTCTGGCGTTGGGTCTTTCGGGAATATTACCGGTAGAGCCCGGCAGTATAGTTATAGATTCAAAAGATATTACCGATTATGATTTGAAATCTCTAAGAAAAAAAATAGGGATTGTTTTTCAAGACCCCGAAACTCAATTTGTTACTACAGATGTTTGGAGAGAGATTGGTTTTGGTCTTAGCAATATAAAAGAAGAAAGTTCAAGAATAAAAGAAAGAGTCGAGTGTGTAATAGAGGATTTCAATTTACGGGGGATTTTAGATAGAGATCCTTCTACTCTTTCAGCCGGAGAGAAACAATTGGTTGCTATAGCCGGTATTTATGCCATGCAGCCGGAGTTTTTGATATTCGATGAGGTGACTTCCTACCTGGATAGAAAATCAAGAGAGCGAATATATGAGCTATGGGATAGTATAGCTTCTTCTCTTATGATAATCACGCAGAATTTTCAGGAGATAGGTTTCGGAGATAAAGTAATTCTTTTGGATGACGGGAAGATAGGTTTCGAGGCTGAAACCGAGGATCTTGAAGGCAGCGCTCATTTTTCGTATGATTCCGATTTTTTTAATCTTTTAAAAAAGAACCAGAATCAGATACCCGAATATGATAAAATAGTGGAGATTTTAAAATGATTATGCTGAAAAACGTATCTTATAAATATGAAGAAACGGAGGTAATTAAAAATTGTTCTTTATCTTTTTCTCCTAATGAGGTTCATTTGCTTGTGGGTCCGAATGGGGCGGGAAAAACCACACTTATAATGTTATTGAAAGGTCTTATTAAGCCATTTCATGGGAGAGTTCTTTCTCCGAGAGGGCAGATTGGAGCCTGGTGGCAAAAAATGGGTGTGCTTTTTCAATTTCCCGAGGATCTTTTTTTTAATGATAACGTGTATGAAGAAATAGTTTATGGAGCTAGGAGATTTGGGGTGAAAGATATCGACAGAAAACTCGATAATATCGTAGATTTTTTGGGATTGGATCCTGAAATTCTTCAAGCTTCTCCGTTTGACCTTTCATACGGGGAAAAAAGGATAGTGGCTTTTGCTTCGATTTTAATTTGGGAACCTTTATATTTAATATTAGATGAACCGTTTTCCGGATTAGACTGGCAATTTAAGAAGAGAGTTACGGAAACAATCGAGAATTTAAAAGATAAAATGGGTATTGTAGTCATTTCACAGGAATTCGATAGTATTATTTCTTTTGTGGATAGAGTTAGCTTAATTGTAAGGGGTGAATTGGTTTTTTCTTCTCCGGTAGAAGAAGTTGATTGGGATGAAGTATATGAAGTCGGATGTGATGTTCCTTCTGCCGTAAGACTCGGGAAGAAACTAAAAAGTAACGGTATTGAACTGATGTCTGATAAAATTCCATATACCGTCTCCGGACTTGTTGACGCGTTGAAAAGATAATTGCTTCGCAATGTAAATGCGTTAATGCGTATATGCGTAAATGAGTTAATAAGTTAATAAGTAGTGACGAGTTAACATTGAATTTATTGGGTTCGTGGAGTTTGTAGGGTTCGTTGAGTTCTATAAGACATTGGACTCTGGACTTTGGACATTGGACTGAAAATCTCTGCGGTAATTTTATAATTCAATTATTTCGCATTCGAGAGTTTCAAGTTCTATAATCGCGAAAGTTGCCTTTCCCGAAAGGTATCCACAGAGTTCTCCGGGGTTTACGGTAAGAGGGTCTTTTTTGATATAATGTTCATGGGTGTGTCCATGTAAAATAATATCATAAATACCGCTTTTTCTGAACGCTTCTAATTGATATGGTTCGTGCATGATCGCGATTTTTCTTCCTTCGATTGTTATGGCTTTCGGCCCGCGGTCTATTATAAAGCCGGAATCAGTTGCTTTTTTCTGAAGAAAAAGTTTGTCTCCGTCATTGTTACCGAAAATCGCGTAAACTTTATCCATTTTTATTAATGGTATGGAAAAAGGAGAACAGTAATCTCCGAGGTGTATAATATTTGTTATTTCTTTTTCTTTTAATATATTTACAGCTTTTTTAATATTATCGAGATGGTCGTGTGTGTCCGATATTACTCCTATTTTCATAATTCCCTCCCTTAGAAAATTAAAACACAGAACCCACCTCTCCGCGCCCCGGATTTTTTACCACAGAGGGCACAGAGATTAAATTTTTTATCTTCATTTTGTTCTTTGGTGTCTCATTTTGATAATAACCATCTTAATAAAAATTTCAAGGATAAATCGGTCCAAAATAATTGGACTGTTGGTTCGTTGGATCGTGAGGTCGTTGGTTCGTGGTGTTCTCCAGTTATCAGTATATCGGTGAATAAGTGAATTCGTAAAGTGGTGAATGAGTTGATGGGTGTATGGGTGGAGGTGTTAACTGGTTTTTACCCATTCACCCATTTACTCATCTACCTACTTCTCTGTGTTCTTTGTAGTTAAAAATCTTTTAGTTAGTATAGGGAATTTCAGGTGTTTGACAAAACGGGATATTAGATTATATTGTCGAAAAAAAAGAGAGGGTTCTATGTATATTTTTTTACTGTTTTTAAATGTTTCGTTTACTAATAATACCCCAGAACTTAGTTCTGCTTTCCGGGCCGGAGAATTGAGTCCGGAAGTATGCTCGAGCGAAAGATACGATTCGCTTAATATGAGATTCGTGGGTAACTGGCCTTTTGGTCCTTCATACGCTACAGAAGTCGACTCGGCAAGGAATCTCGCATTCTGTGGTTCGGGAGGAGGAGTTTACATACTTGATGTTTCCGATCCTTCCAACCCCGTTAAATTATCCGATATTCGAACGAGGGGTGTAGTAAGGGGATTATTTTACGAAAGTTCCAACGAGAGACTTTATATCGCCGCACAAGATAATGGGCTTGAAATATGGAATGTTTCCGATTCCGGGAATCCGGAGAGATTAGGTTCATGCGATACACCCGGCGAGGCACGGGGCGTAGCGGTCTCCGGTAGTTATGCGTACGTGGCAGATGCGGATTCCGGTCTCCGGGTAATAGACATTTCCACCCCGGAAGATCCCTCTGAAGTGGGTTTTTGCGATACCCCCAACTTTGCACAGGGCGTAGCGGTTTCCGGTAGTTATGCGTACGTGGCAAATGGGAGTTCCGGTCTCCGGGTGATAGACATCTCCACCCCCTCGAGCCCCTCTGATGTGGGTTTATGCGTTACACCCGGTTGGGCACAGGGCGTAGCGGTCTCCGGTAGTTATGCGTACGTGGCAGATGGGGATGCCAGTCTCCGGGTGATAGACATCTCCACCCCCTCGAGTCCCTCTGAGGTGGGTTTTTGCGTTACACCCGGCTATGCACAGGGCGTAGCGATCTCCGGTAGTTACGCGTATGTGGCAGATGCGAATTCCGGTCTTCGGGTAATAGACATCTCCACCCCCTCGAGTCCCTCTGAAGTGGGTTTTTGCGATACACCCGGCCAGGCACAGGACGTAGCGGTCTCCGGGAATTATGCATTCGTGGCAGATGGTGCCGAAGGTCTCCGGGTGATAGATATATCCACACCGGAAGATCCGGATGAGGTGGGGTCATGCGATACACCCCACTGGGTATGGGACGTAGCGGTCTCCGGGAATTATGCATTCGTGGTAGATTATGATGCCGCTTTCAGAGTAATAGACATCTCCACACCGGAATATCCCGAGGAGGTGGGGTCATGCGTTACAACCGGCTTTACGGGAGGCATATGTGTAGCATTATCCGGTAGTTACGCATACGTAACAAATGCGGATTCCGGTCTCCGGGTAATAGATATCTCCACACCAGAAGATCCCGAGGAGGTAGGGTCATGCGTTACACCCGGCGAGGCACGGGACGTAGCGGTCTCCGGGAATTATGCATTCGTGGCAGATGAGAATTACGGTTTCCGGGTGATAGATATCTCCACCCCGGGGGATCCCTCTGAGGTATGGTCTTACGCCACCCCCGATGCATGGGATGTAGCGATCTACGGTAATTATGCATACGTGGCAGATCTTTATTACGGTCTCCGGGTGATAGATATCTCCACACCGGAAGATCCCGAGGAGGTAGGGTCTTTTGAGACACCTGGCAGCTATATACGGAGCGTAGCGATCTCCGGTAGTTATGTATTTGTGGCAAATAATGAAGCCGGTTTACAAATATACCAGAATTTACTTCCAGGGGGTAGTGAGGAGAGTAGCAATAAAGAACAAGTTCTAAAGGTTACTCAAAATCTTTTCATGGGAGCAGCCGAGGTACAAGTAGATGGCGCAAATTTACCGGCAGTACTCGATGTATATGATGTAACAGGAAGAATCATGGAAAAGAAAATAATATACAATTCTTCTTCTGTAGAAATCGGAGCGAATTTAAAACCCGGAATTTATTTTGTAAAGGTAAAAGGTTTAAACCCGGTAAAGATATTGAAATTGAAGTAGGGATTTCGGATTCTTCGAATCCAAGTTAAATAGTTAAATTAAAAAAATAGTCAAATAGTTATTTTCGGATTTGGGATTTGGGATATAGGATTTAGTTAAAGAAACAAATAAAAAACTCTGTTTGCTTTGTGTGTAAATTTATTAGTTGGTTCGTTGGATCGTGGGGTTGTTGGTTCGGTTAAAGACATTGGACTCTGGACTTTGGACATTGGACTAACCTGTGTGCTTTGTGGTTCAAAAAGGGATGGAGGGGACAAAAATCCCACGCTTGACAACAGCTGTACTTCTTATTAGTATAGGGTGAATTTTCGAAGGAAAATTTTTTTAAAACGAATGGTAAAGAAATTTGGCTTTGGCAAAGAGTCACGGATAAGAGAAAACAAACTGATTAAAAAGATTTACAACAAAGGATTCTTTTACCGTGGGGAGTTTGTATATGTACACTTTTTGCCGGTTGATGAGAAAAAGTTTTCTATTCGTTTAGAAAGAGGAATAAAAGGAGGTTTGGAACGCAACAGGTTGCGTCGTCGTTTGAGGGAGATTGTTAGAACGTCCAATCCTTCTTTAAGAAATGGCTTATATATTGTTTCGGGGAGAAAATCGGCTCTAATGGAAAATTACGATACGATAAAGAATGATTTCGGTAAAATATGCGATAAGGAAGATTTATGGCTAAAGCAATAATAGCGTTACTGAGATTCTATTCAAAGAATATATCTGTTTTTTTTCCGAGAAGATGTAAATATTACCCTACTTGTTCCTCGTATGCGATACAGGCTTTAGAGAAAAAAGGATTTTTAAAAGGTTTAGTCTTAAGCGTATGGAGATTGCTGAGATGTAATCCTTTTAGCAAAGGCGGATACGATCCGGTTGGAGGTGAATAATGGATGATACAAGAAGAATGATTTTGGGTTTTGCGCTTATATTTATTTTTATGCTGCTCTTTCAATTTTACTCAACCTCTAATAAAAAAAATTTAGAGCCGGAAACAACATCCGAACAGGTTCAAGAAGAAAAAATTCAACCGGAAAAAATAGTTCCGGAAGAAGAAAAGGATGAATTACCTGGACTTTTTTCCGAAGAAGCAAAAACAGAAAAAGAAAGTGCAGAGACTATCAAAATAAGCACAAAACTTATGGATGCATATTTATCTTCCATGGGTGGAGTTATAGATTCTGTTTATCTCAAGGATTATGGGGTAATGTTTTTCGCGCTCGATAGAAGTCAGCCGCTGCTATCAACTTCTATTATCACATCGACAAAAACTGTTTCAACTAAACCTATTAACTTTAAAGTGAAAGTCGAGGATGATTATTCTGAGAAAAGAGTTATTTTCTCTTACATGTTGGATTCTGTTCTGGTAAGTAAGACATATATGTTTTCCGATTCTTCTTACATCGTTTATATTGAATGCTCTCCGAAGTCTGAATATATGTACGAAATAAGTTCTTTCGATACCGGAGAGGAATTTTCACGTGAGTCCTATTATAGCGGTGTGGTGTATTATGCCGGAAAGAAAGCATATACTATAAAAAGGGGAGATTTGTTTAAAGGTTCGGATGAAGATATGTCCGGAGTAATTGAATGGGTCGGATATAAAACCAAATATTTCTTTGGTGGAGTGGTTCCGGAAGAATACCTGGACGAGTTTACTCTAAGGAAATCACCCGATTCTCCCGTTGTTGCTATTAAGGATAATTACAATACTGCAATTTATTTTGGTCCTCTTAAATTTTCTGTTCTTGTCTCGGTTAAAGAGGGTTTTGAAGACGCAATATATTTCGGCTGGACGCTCTTGAGGCCGGTAGCGAAGTTCATTTACCATTTTATGCAATTTCTGCATCGATACGTAGATAATTACGGGCTGGTAATTATTTTGTTTGTTGTGTGTCTTGTTCTCGTGCTTTCTCCGCTCACGATGCATCAAACCAAATCGATGAGTAAAATGAAAGAACTGCAGCCAAAAATGCAGGAGATAAAAAAGAAATACAAGGATGATCCACAACGCATAAACCAGGAAACGATGAAAATGTACAGAGAAACTGGTTTTAATCCTTTTTCAAGCTGTCTTCCGATGTTTCTGCAAATGCCGATTTTCTTTTCTTTGTTTCAGGTTTTAAATTCGTCCATAGAACTTAAAGGCGCTCCGTTCATTTTCTGGATACAAGATCTGTCCGTAAAGGATCCGTACTACATACTTCCGGTATTGACAGGTATTTCTATGTTCCTGCAGCAGCGTATAATGAGTCCGGCAAATCAGGATGATCAACAAAAAATAATGTCTTATATGATGCCCATCTTTATTACCTTTATTTTCTTGACTCTCCCTTCGGGACTAACTCTATATTTCTTTACTTACAATATTTTGATGTTAATCGTTCAGAATATTATTAAAAAAAGGACTAAGGAGGCTTAATTATGGTCAACCAGGGAATAGAAATCGAAGCTCCGAATCTTGAAGAAGCAATAAAAAAAGGACTTGAAGAACTCTCCCTAAAAGAAAAAGAACAAATGGAATGGGAAGTTCTATCGAAAGAAGAAGAAGGAGGTACGGTAAAGTTAAAAGTTAAGAAAAAAGAAGAAACGCCCGTAAAACCTGAAGCCGAAGCAGTATCGCCAAAGAAAGAACTTATCCTTAAGGAGATAAATACAATGATGGAGAAACTCGGAACTTCAGGGAAGGTCCGAATCGAAGAAGAAGAAGATGGTAAACTTTATGTCGATATTAGAACTAAAGATATGGACGGAATGCTAATAGGAAAATCCGGTAAGACTTTAGAATCGTTTCAACATCTGCTTTCGAGAATTATTCACTCAAAAGACAATTCAATAAACCTTGTTATCGATATCGCGGGCTACAGAAGAAAAAAAGAAAAAACCTTAACAACCAGAGCGAGAGCTTTTGCATACGAAGTAATAAGATCCAAAAGAGAATATATTTTTCAGCCTTTGCCACCTTCTCTGCGGAGATCTATACATTTGACAGTTTCAGGCATTAAGGGAGTAAGAACTTATACAATAGGTGATTCTGAGTTAAAGAAAGTGGTTATAGCTCCCTCGAGGGATTAATCAGTACAAAAGGTTTTTTCGAAATAAATTCCAGCGCTTATTTTCTAAATTGTTCAACACAAATAAATGAGTAATTTTACTGAAACTATTTGCGGTATAAGTACTCCTATAGGTATAGGTGCTATTTCTATTATAAGGGTTAGCGGTAAAGATTCTATTAAAATAGTAGAAAAAATTTTCATTCCCCGGGACAAATTAAAAAAAACAAAAGGGGATTCAATTCTTCATGGTTGGATCAAAGATCCTGAATGTAAAAAAAACTTAGACGAAGTTCTTCTTTTTGTATTCAAAAATCCCTTATCTTACACAGGAGAAGATATGGTAGAAATTTCAACCCACGGTGGTGTCGTTATACCCCAAAAAGTGGTTCGACTATTAATACAGAATGGGGCGAGAATGGCGGAACGGGGGGAATTTACAAGAAGAAGATTCTTAAATGGTAAAATGAGTCTTTTGGAAGCAGAGGCAATTTTAAATGTAATACAGGCAAAAACCGAAAAAGGACTTTTAATCGCCGAAGAAAATTTGAACGGAAAACTTAATAAAAAAATAAATGAACTAAAGAAAAACTTCCAGGAAATAAAAACTGTTATCGAGGCCGATTTAGATTTTGGGGAAACCGATATGTTGTCTTTCGATATCAGTGAATTACTTAGAAAGATAGAAAACCTTAAAAAGAAATTAAAAGATATGGT
>Ga0315548_1001319_pt1 | contig 21141 bp, 19 predicted proteins | sample SalMarSW160110MG_2_FD_202540 | JGI IMG/M metagenome (GOLD analysis project Ga0315548, IMG submission 202540) | Salt marsh sediment microbial communities from the Plum Island Ecosystem LTER, Massachusetts, United States - Salt Marsh Sediment SW1601-110 ...
CATTAATTGAGAGAAAAGGCGCCAAGACAGCTCTGATTACCACAAAGGGGTTTCGAGATGTGTTGGAGATCGGACGTTCCAACCGTACAGAGATGTACGATGCTCTGTACAAGAAACCCACGCCACTTGTTCCCCGGCACCTTAGGCTGGAGATCAATGAGAGGATTGGATCGGATGGGCTGATATTGGTCCCTCTTGCCACGGAAGAACTTCCCCAGATCCTTGAGTACATGCACAAAGAGAAGGTTGAGTCCATCGCTGTATGCCTGCTCAATGCCTATGCTAATCCAGAACATGAGGAAGCAATCGGGAAGTTTTTGAGAGCGCACTACCCAGAAGCAACCGTTTCGCTCTCACACCAGATCACCAGACGCTATTATGAATACGAGCGCACTAGCACGGCGACGCAGAATGCATATGTGATGCCTGTTGTGCAGAGGTATCTGAATAGTCTGGAAGAGGAACTTACCCAACGTCGCTTTCAGAGTACTCTTCAAATCATGCAATCCAACGGCGGTGTTATGGCCTCCCCCCTTGCGCGCGACATGCCGATCACGATGGTCGAATCCGGACCCGTAGGTGGTGCCATTGGAGCCGCACAGCTGGCTAGGATAATCGGTTATGAGAATGTGATCTCCTATGACATGGGCGGCACGACAGCCAAGACGTCGATCATTAGAGGAGGGTTGCCGGACACGGCTGACCGGTACATGGTCGAGGGTCGGCCTATATTGCTCCCCGTTGTGGATCTGCGGGAAATTGGAGCTGGCGGAGGAAGTATCGCTTGGATTGATGAGGCTGGAGCCATGCACGTTGGACCACAAAGCGCTGGGGCAGACCCTGGGCCAGCCTGCTACATGCGCGGCGGTGTGGAGGCGACCGTTACCGACGCAAACCTCCAACTAGGAATCCTTGACCCGGACTACTTTCTCGGGGGAGAGATGGAGATCGCTCCCCAACTTGGAAGGGAAGCGATCCAGAAGGTGGCTGACCACTTTGAGCTTAGCATCGACGAAGCAGCACTAGGAATCATCAAGATCGTCGACACTAACATGTCGGGGCTGCTGCAATCGATGACGGTCAAACGGGGGTACGACCCAAGGGAGTTCGCCATGCTCGCGTTTGGTGGAGCGGGACCTATTCACGCAACGGCGATTGCCAAAGAGCTAAGTATTCCGACTGTGATTGTCCCACCGTCTCCCGGGGTGTTCTCAGCGTGGGGAATGCTGATGGCAGACTTGCGGCATGACTTTGGCCAGACCTACATCGCACCAGTGGACACCACAAACGTGGAGGAAATAAACGTGTTGTGCAGGACGTTGGAGGAACGCGTCAAGGAGCTCTTTGCCCGGGAGCACATCCCGGAAAAGAGCATCGTGATATCTTATGAACTAGACCTACGATATGCCGGGCAAGAGCATGCCCTGAGCGTTTCCGCCCCTTCCACGCTGCGCGAAGAGGACAAATCGGTTCTCAATAAGCGTTTCGACAATCGCCATCTGCGCATATACCGACACAACGCCCCGGAAGAACCCAAGGAGATCGTCTCGCTCAAAGTTATCGGTATCGGCGAGGTCGCGAAACCCACTTTGGAGACCATCGCCAGTGGGCTGAAGAAACCTACGGAAGAAGCTCGACTGGGAGAACGGAAAGTGTACGTGGAAAGTAGCAACTACCAGACGTTTAGTATCTATCGGCGCGACAAGCTTCTCGCGGGAAATGTCCTCTCAGGACCGGTGATTATCGAAGAGGCTACAGCCACCACCGTTGTGGAGAAGAACCAAACCTGTTCCGTTGATCAGTATGGCAACCTCATCATCACCTTGAATAAGGAGGAACTGTGAAGATAGATCCGATAACGCTAGAGGTTATTCGCAATCGGCTGATCGCAGCCAGTCGTGATATTAGGAGGACTGTGGAGCGAGCAGCGTATAGCCCTGTGCTTTACGAGGTTGTTGACTTTAGCTGTGGGATCTTGGACAGTGACGCGAATCTTGTAGCCGAGACTCCAGGATTACCTATTTTCCTTGCGAATCTAGACTATGCTGTTGAGTCAACCTATAAAACGATCGGGCGCGACAATTTAAGGCCCGACGATGTCATCCTATGTAACGATCCCTACAATGGGGGCGGTACCCACTGTCCGGATATTGTCGTACTCTGTCCCACGTTCTATGAAGGCGAAATCCGCGGGTGGGCAGCGTTCCGTGGCCACACAGTCGATATGGGGGGGATCTACCCCGGTGGATGGTATAGTAACACGACCGAAGTGTTCCAAGAAGGATTTCGGCTGCCACCGATCAAGATCATGGTTGAAGGCAAGCCGAATGAAGACGTGTTCCGATTGATCGGGGCCAATAGTCGGGTGCCCGATGCAGTCCTTGGGGACATTCGTGCTATGATTGCCGCGGTGCGAACGGGGAGCAGGCGCTTCTGCAAGGTCATCGATAAACACGGGATCGGGGTCATGCTGGGGGCGCTTCAGGAGATCCTCGATCAAGGAGAGAGGATGTCGCGGGCAGCCATCCGCCGCATCCCCAATGGAACCTACTCTGCAGAGGCCCTTCTTGATGGCGATGGCAATGACGATGCGCCACTGGACGAAAAACTGCGCCTAAAAGTCACGATAACTGTTGAGGATGAAGAGGTGACCATGGACTTTACAGGGACCGATCGTCAATGCCGTGGCCCGATGAACGTCCCTGAGCCGTCGACCATCTGTGCTTCTCGGTACGGGTTCAAGGTCATTACCACGCCAGATCGGCCCAGCAATGAGGGTTTTTTCCGCCCGTTGAAGATTATTATCCCTGAGGGGAGCCTGCTGAAGGCGCAATTCCCCGCTGCTTGCGCCATGTGGCCGACACCCACAAACGTGATTCCAGATTTGGTGCTGAAGGCACTAGCACCAGCGATACCGGATCGAGTGCGGGCAGGGCACTTTGGCGATTGCATGGCGAATTTTATCTATGGAACAGACCCCCGGACGGACAGATACTATGTGTGCGCCGAAGGGGACGCAGGCGGCTATGGCGGGAAGCCCAATGACGATGGAGAGTGCGCGCTCTTTTGCATGAACTTGGGAGATACGTACAACGTCCCGGCTGAAGTCGAGGAGGTGAGATTCCCCTGGCGCGTGGAGCGATTCGAGCTACAGCAGGACTCCGGAGGTGCCGGCAAGTTCCGCGGAGGTCTGGGTGTGCGGCGGGATTACCGAATTCTCGACCATGAAGCCGGACTCACGGTAACAACGGATAGGGTGAAGTATACGCCACCATGGGGCCTGTTCGGTGGAAAGGATGGGAAACCGAGCATCACCGTAGTGCATCGCAACGACGGTAGCGAAGAACGCTGGCGGAAGATCTCCAACCTGCCGCTTGCTCCCAATGAGGTGGTGAGCTTTCAGACCGGTGGAGGAGGTGGCTACGGGTCACCCCTTGAGCGGGATCCCAAAAAGGTTCTCTGGGACGCCATCGACGGATATGTCTCCTTGACAAAGGCAACCGAGGAGTACGGCGTCATCATTGATGAGGCAACGATGAAAGTGGATGGCCAAGCCACCGAGGAATTGCGAAACAAAATGAAGAACGACCATTAAGGGGAAGGATGCCAGAAAAGATCATGTTTCGATTCGAGCGGGGAGGCGAGTTAATCGCTGAGTTAATGCCCGATGTGGCCCCCAAGTCTGTGGAAGGATTCCTCAAGATCCTCCCGCTGGAGGTCACCGTCTATCATTCACGGTGGTGCGGACGGGAGTTCAATTTCCCCATCAAAACCAAGTGTAATATTCCCCGGGAAAGACAGACCGCTACATGTAACACCGGGGACGTCGTCTACTGGACAGAGTGGGAGGTGGATTCCTCAGAGGCCGCAGAAGCAATTGGTGTTTACTATGGCGCTGAAGTGCTGAGGGACCACAGAGGATACTTGCCCGTCAATCCCTTCGCACGCATCTCTCAAGATCAATGGAAGACAATCGAAGAGATCGGTTTGCGAATCTGGCAACAAGGAATAGAGAAACTCACCATTGATAGACTGCAGGAGTAAGACTTTGGTCTACATCCGTAAGATGCTTTGCAGACAGCCGGATGATCGGGACAAGGAAGTTAGCTTAAGTCTCTTCACTGATCTTACGACAAGAAGGAGGTGGTAACGAAAACAACCTTAGCAAGAAGTTCGTTAACCAAACATACTACGAGGTGATGTAAGGTGAAAACAGGATATCTTATAGGTATAGTAATGCTGTTGGTTATTGGATTCTGTGGCTTGGTGTGGGCGGCTGAGAACGTAGCGGTCATCAACGGGTACCCCGTTATCACGGCTGATCCGGCCATTGCGTCTGACTGGTATGACACAGAGGCCATGTACAACCTCTATAGCCCACTAGTCTACCCTTCACCCGAAGGAGGAGTTCGCGCCCACTTGGCGACAAGCTGGGAAGCGGTTGACGGTGACTTCACGCATTGGCGGTTCACACTGCAGCAGGGAGTGAAGTTCCACTCCGGAAACGAGCTGACCGCCGAGGATGTCGCCTTCTCTATGACCCGATTCATCACCATGGGAAGGGGAAACTCTGGTCCTTTGGGCCACGTTACGGCGACCGTCGTTGATCGGTACACGGTCGATTTCCTCCTGGACAAGCCTAGTGCGCTGTTCCCCGACACGCTGGCGCTGTTCTTCCCCGTGGAGAAGGCGCTCGTGGTGGCGAACGTCAAGACGCCGGGCAACTACGGAGACTTCGGAGACTACTGTGAGGACTGGCTGGCCACGCACGATGCCGGGACCGGACCCTACATGATGACGAACCACATCCCGGGCCAGCGCTTGGACGCCACACGATTTGTGGACTACTTCGAGGGCTGGAGCAACGAGGGCTGGGGGCCAGACGAGGTGCCGATCGAGCGGCTCATCTTAATCATGGAGACCGACTACACCACGTTGATGACGCTGCTCAGAAGCGGCGGACTGGATCTTGAGATCAACGGCGGCTGGACGTTGCCACAGCTGCAGCAGATTCAGAACGACGTGAACCTCGGTCTCGCGAGTGTCTGGGCCCAGAACGTGACGGTGTGGATGAACTCGAAAGTGCCGCCGACCGACGACGAGCACTTCCGGAAGGCCATCCTCTACGCCTACGACTACGATAGTGTAGTTGGCCCATGGGAGGAGTTTGGCAATGGAGAGACGGGAATCTTCTTGCCGAATATGCCAGGCTACGTGCCAATCGAGCCGCAGCCTCGGAAGCAGAACTTGGAGAAGGCTCGAGAAGAGCTGGCGCTCTCCAAGTACGCCGACAACCTGGATGACGTGAAGGCCGTGTTCCACTTCTGCGGCGGTCTCGATTTCGAGGAAGACGTCGGCCTACAGTTGCAGGCCGACATGGCCCAGCTTGGTGTAACGGTGGAAGTAGTCGGTCCGCCGTGGCCGGAGTACTCCGCGGAGTGCTCTACTCCGGAGACGACGCCGAACATGACGATCTTCCTCTTCGCTCCGCAGGCTGCCCCTACACACGACTACTACACCTACGCCATGTTCCATCCTAACGGCCTTGGGTGGATCTTCGAGGCTCACTGGTTCTTCGAGGATTCGCAGATCATCAATATGCTCGATAGCACGCGGGCAGAATCGAACACCTACGCGCGAATGTTGACCTACGAGCTATTGCAGCCGCTGATCGCCGAGCACGCCTTGGCGTTCTACCCGTATCAGAAGCCCACGCTCTTTGCTCACCAGGCGTACATCGCTGGCCCAAAGGAGACGATCGTCTTCGTCGGACCGAGCGAGAACATGCACAACTGGCGGATCAACCTTACCCTGAAGGAAGAGCTGCGCTGAGACGAGGAAGCACACAGGCGGGGAGCGGGTCTAGTGGCCTGCTCCCCATCATCTAAAGAAGTCGACCGGGAGGAGCATGCTTACATTCATCGGCAAGCGGTTGTTCCAATCGCTGTTCGTTCTTTTTGGTCTGTCTGTGTTGATCTTTTTCATCGCACGTGTCATGCCGGGAGACCCTGCGCGCGCAGCGCTGGGCCATTTGGCAACAAAGGAACAAGTGGAACGGGTTCGGGAGGAGATGCATCTCAACGACCCGTTTCCGGTTCAGTACTACTACTGGCTGCGGAACCTGCTGCGAGGGGATCTGGGGAAGTCGTCCTACACACGCCGGCCTGTCACGACGGACTTGATCCAGTACATCCCCGCGACGTTCGAACTTATACTGTTCGCCACACTGATCTCTGCGATCGTCGGACAAGTGACAGGCGTTCTTGCCGGCTACTTCCGGAATTCCTGGTTGGATGGCCTTTCACGGCTTGTCTCGTACCTCGGCATCGCGACACCGTCGTTTGTCGTCGCCATCTTCCTGCTGTTCATCTTCAGCCAGGTGCTGAAGCTGGCACCCGGCGTCGGGCGGCTACCGATCATAATGACACCACCGCCAAGGATCACAGGGTTCATGACGCTTGACAGTCTAATTGCGGGCCGGCTAGATCTTGCCCTGACTGCTCTCAAGCACATGATCCTTCCCGCGATCAGCCTCGCTGTGATTCACATTGCGCAGGAGGGACGGATCACACGGACGTCGATCGTCGAGAATATGCAGAAAGATTACATCACGGTCCACAAGGTCCATGGGATTCGCACCTCACGACTGGTGTTTAAGTACCTCCTCAAACCCTCAATTATCCCGACGGTAACCGTCATGGGGCTCGACTTCGCGTTCCTCATGTCTAACGCGTTTCTAGTCGAGATGGTCTACATGTGGCCCGGATTCTCGCGATACGCGGTCACTGCCATGCTCAACAAGGACTTAAACGCAATTGTCGCCGTGGTTCTGGTGATTGGTCTCACCTTCGCCATGGTGAACCTGCTCGTAGACATCATCATAATGTTCCTTGATCCGACGATACGACTACGTACTGAGGGCTCCTAGTCATGCGTGAACAGTTGAAGACAGATCTGCTGGTCTCTCTCAAGCAGAAGCGCACAGGCTTCGCCAAAGGGTGGTACAAGTTCTCGCGCAACCTGCTCTCCGTGTTGGGCCTTGTGGTTCTAATTCTTATCGTCCTTGCCGCGCTCCTCGCGCCGTACATCACTCCGTACCCTGAGCACGCAAAGCCCTACACAAACTTCAAGGACGCGGGCAAACCGCCCAGCACCGAGCACTTCTTCGGGACAGATCGGGTCGGACGAGACATCTTCAGCCGGGTGATCTTCGGGTATCGGTTCTCCCTGACGATCGGCGTTGTCGTTCTCAGCCTCGGCGTCGCCCCCGGGGTGATCCTTGGGCTAATCGCCGGGTATCACCAGGGAACGTGGATCGAAACAGTGATTATGAGAATCACGGACATCTTCCTCGCAGTTCCTCCTCTCGTCCTTGCACTCGCAATTACCGCAATGCTCACGCCGAATCTGACGAACCAGATGATGGCGATCGCCCTTGTGTGGTGGCCTTGGTACTCGCGCTTGGTGTTTGCCCTTGCGTCATCGTTGCGGAACGAGTACTTCGTGCGTGAGGCAGAACTCACGGGGGCGAGCAAGTTGCACATCATGCTAAAGGAGATCCTGCCTAATTGCTTGCCTCCCGTGATGACGAAGATGACGCTCGATATGGGTATCGTCATCCTCTTGGGGGCGACGCTCAGTTTCATCGGGCTTGGGGTTCAACCGCCGAAGCCGGGACTAGGAACGATGGTCGCTGAAGGAGCGAAACGTCTTCCAGGAGAGTGGTGGGGAGCGATCTTCCCTGCACTTGCGATCGTCGTTGTGATCCTGGCGTTTAACCTCGTCGGCGATGGATTACGCGACGTGTTCGCGGTCGAGGAGGTATAGCATGCCGTCGGAAACCCTCCTCGCCATCAGAAACCTCTACGTCGGATTCCGGATCTTCGAAGGCTTTCTCAAAGTACTGAATGCCGTACACCTCACGGTCAAGGCAGGGGAGCGTGTAGGACTGGTCGGCGAGACAGGATGCGGAAAGACGACGACCGTGAAGTCGGTCCTCCGTGTCCTCCCTGTGCCTCCAGCTCAGGTCACCAACGGAGAGATCAACTACCGTGGTCGCAACGTCCTGGCCATGGGCAAAAGGCAGATGCAAGCTCTCCGTCGCCATGAACTAACCGCAATCTTCCAGGACCCACTCCAGTCTCTCAACCCAGTCTTCACGATCGGCACCCAGCTACGCGACATCGTGAAGGACTCTGCCATCGGGCAGGGGAAGCGGCTCTCGCGTCACGTGGTGGAAGCGCGGTGCATCGAGGCGCTACGCGAGACAGGAATGCCAGATCCCGAAAGAATCATGACCAACTACCCCATCCAGCTTTCGGGGGGGATGCGCCAGCGCGTCTGCATCGCCGAAGCGCTGAGCACGACGGCCCGGTTCCTTCTTGCCGATGAGCCAACGACGAACCTCGATGTCACCATACAAGATCAGATCCTAAGAAAGCTGGACGAGCTCGTTGAAGAGAAGAATACGTCTGTTCTGATGATCACACATTCACTGGGAGTCGTCATGGATCTAACAGAGAGGGTATACATTATGTACGCGGGTAGTATGGTCGAAGAGGGAAGGACCGAGGATCTATTTGCTCAACCCCTCCACCCCTATAGTCAAGGACTGATGAAAAGCGTTCCCAAGTTGACCGGAGAGGGTATTAGTGACGGCATCCCCGGACGAATTCCAAATTATCTTGACCCGCCGGAGGGGTGTCGATTCCACCCGAGGTGTGAACACGTGATGCCGGTATGTCGAACGGAGAGGCCACCGTTATTTAACGTCGAAAATGGGCGTCAAGTAGCGTGTTTCCTGTATCGGAGTTGATGGGGATGACTAACACCATTTTGGTCGTCGATAACCTCTTAAAATATTTCCCTACTAAACGGGGCACGGTAAAGGCCGTCGACAACATTAGCTTCTCCGTCGCCAAGGGTGAGACGATGGGCCTGGTGGGTGAGTCGGGGTCAGGGAAAACGACGACCGCACAGTGTGTCGTTGGTATTTACCCGCCCACAGACGGTGAGATCCGTTTTAAGGGGCAGGCTGTCAGTAAGGTTTTTGGCAAACGGCCCAAGTCGCTAAAGCAAGAGATAAGAATCGTCTTTCAGGACCCCGGATCGTCCCTAAACCCAAAGCGAAGCATCAAGCAGATTCTAAGCGTGCCCCTGAAGGTTCATCGAGTAGCAACTAAGAAGGACCACCTAACAAAGATCAAGAGCCTGCTAGCGATGGTGGAACTCCCTCCGGACGAGTATATGTATAAGTATCCACAAGCGATTGGCGGGGGAGAAAAGCAGATGGTGGCGATCGCCCGAGCGCTTGCCACGAATCCCTCCCTTGTCCTGTTAGATGAACCGACCTCGGCTCTGGATGTCTCTGTTCAGGGCAAGATCATCAATTTGCTGATGAAGTTGCAGCAGGATCTGAACCTAACCTATCTCTTCATCACCCACGATTTGAGTCTGATGAGAAATGTAGCCAGTCGGGTGGCAATCATGTATCTAGGAAAACTCTGTGAGGTTGCGCCAACGGTAGAGTTTTTCCAGAATCCCACTCATCCATATACCAAGATGTTGCTCTCCGCGATTCCCGTCATCTCCCAGGAGGAGAAGGCTCTTAAGCCACAGAAGACCGTCCCCAGGGGTGAGATTCCCAGCCCGGTTAACGTTCCTACTGGGTGCAGTTTTCACTCGCGTTGCCCGGAGAAGATGGACATATGCTCTCAAGATGATCCGTTGATGGTCAAAATCGGAGAGGGCCACGTTACCAGGTGTCACTTGTTCGCAGAAGCTAAGACCACAGCCCCCATAGCTTAAAGAGTGGCGGGGTTGCATGTCGTGGTGGAGGTGTGGCATTGATCACGATTTTGGATGGACTGGGAAGCAATTCCTCGTTGTCTAGAAAAGCCCAAAGAGCGGGTGAAGCAGATGTGAGCAAGGAAAGGAAGCTGACTGATATCCATGTCCATTTGGACCAGTATCCACCTGAAGAGATGGAGCAGGTGCTCAAACGCGCTGAGAAAGCCGGTGTTCGCTGGATTGTAACCTCAGGGATGGATTTGCAGTCATCGGAGAATGCTGTTGAAATGGCTACCACATATGAGCAAGTTTTGGCCACGGTGGGGATTCATCCTTGGGTGGCAGCAGAGGATTTTCCTGATAACTTCCGTGAGGAGATTTACAGCCTCGCCCGCAGAGATATAACAGTGGCCATCGGCGAAGTCGGGCTCGATTTCATAGATAATATCTTTACTGGCGTAACTTACCATGATAACCAGGGTCTACGCCAAGCTCAGGAACACGCATTCCGCAAGCAGATTGCCCTGGCCTGCGAAGTGTCTCTCCCTCTCATCGTCCATTGTCGCGGTGCCTATTCCACGCTGCCTTCTCTTCTCGGGGAGGAAAAGGCCTACAGGGTGGGCGGCGTCATTCATAACTTTGATGGTGATGAAAAAGCGGCGGGGCAACTTCTAGAAATGGGTTTTTTTTTATCATTCGGCGGAGCTATCACTTATCCGACTGCAACGGCGTTACACGAAATCGCTCGGAGTATTCCGCTAGAGAGCATCCTGATCGAGACCGATTCCCCCTATATGCCCCTTTACGAGCAGTCGGCCGATCAAAATGAGCCTGCCTATGTTGCCCAAGTAGCTTGTTCACTAGCAAAGCTCAGAGGGATCGATGCCGAAGAGCTCATTAGCGCAGTGTATACCAATTTCGGAAACCTCTTAACGATCCACGACTAGAAATTTCATTTCTGACGGGGGTGTGGCTCTCGGCGCCTCCAAGTTCTACGTGGGACGCTGCTCAGCTCTGAAATGCCGCGCTCGTCTTCTACTCCATCCAGTGTCTCTGTAGGAAAGAATTCCAGGGACATAACAGTTATCTCTTTAGCTTTGGCCCAGGTTTCCGTCTCCTTAAGATTCGTTCTGTCTGTTATTCAGTGATCCTTGACCGTTGCCAAGGCCAAGCTCCCACGGTCACATTGCGCCGTTGGAAACCCAGCAAAGCTAAGCCGAAGAACAGGACCGCTACCCCCAACAGCAAGCCTACGTCTGCTGCTTTAACACCTTCTGTGAATACAGTGGCGCTGGAATCGAAGTAGTAAAAAAGCGATAGCGGTTTAATAGCATCTAAAGATTCGACGAAACCAGCAAGGTTTTCCCCAAAGTAGCTGGCAATGAAAATCACGGTCGTTGCCAATGCAGCACTGCGACGATTAGGCAGGTATGCCCCTAATAATAGACCCAACATTAGAAAAGCCATGGTAATAGGCCAGCCGCTTAAGACAGCAACAAAAAGTTGCATCGGGGTTACGTCTACCTCCACCGTGGCCTTAATCGCATCAAGCACCAGGGCATTGCCAAAACCTGCAATGACCAGGATCAAGAAGGAGGCAACCGCTATCGCAATTGCCTTCATGGAAAGAATTTGCCAGCGATGCAAAGGCATCGCCAAGATTAATTCCAGGGTACCGTTGTCTTCCTCACCGGCTAATGTCTGAGTACTGGTGATAATAGCATAAATGCCCAGCATAATTGGGATGAATAGGACCACTGATGAAGAAATAAACCCTTCAAAGGACCCTAAATCCATACCCATTGCCTGATAGATAGAGAGATCCGCCAACGCGGCCATCTGCTCGCTCACCTCAGGGAAGATAGCGATATACATAGCACCAAACAGTGCCAGACCAATACCCCAGCCTATGATGGCTCCCCAACGAGATTGCAGTTCATGTTTGAGTAGATTGAGCATGATTCCCTCCGTGATTTTGGCGATCGTAAAAAGCCAGAAACGTATCTTCTAGGGTGACAGACGGCGTTTCAATATCTTTTATACCGAAAGCAACGGCAGTTTCCAGCACCTTATCGAGCCCTTGCCGGACTTCCAGCATCACCATCTGCCCATTACGACCCATTTCGGTTACCCCCTCAATGGCAAAGGCATCGGTTGGAGGTGGCTGCCGCAGGGTTATGTATAACCGCTTGTATTGCCGTTTAATGAGGCTTTCTACCCGCTCAGTTTTGATGAGTTGTCCATCCCGAATTATGCCGACACGGTCACAGACAGCCTGTACTTCCGGCAAGATATGAGAAGAGAAGAAAACAGTACGGTCGTCATCCCTCGCTTCTCGCACTAACTCCATCACGATTTTCTGCATAAGAGGGTCTAAGCCCGTTGTTGGCTCATCTAAGATAAGCAGGTCGGGTTTACCCATAAAGGCAGCTACAATGCCAATTTTTTGCTTGTTGCCCTGCGAATACTCTTTCATTTTGCGAGTGGGGTCGAAGTTTAACCGTTCGTAAAGCTGCTGACGATAGGCACGATCCACCTTTTTCTCCCGCAACGAGGCCAACATATTTAGAAAGTTATGCCCTTTCATATTTGGATAGAGACTGAGTTCGCCGGGCAAATAGCCAATGCGTTTACGGATGGCTACGCCTTCTTTTCGGCAGTCGCGGCCGAAGATCGAGGCACTGCCGTTTGTGGGACGAATCACATCCATTAATACGCGCTGTGTCGTCGTCTTGCCGGCTCCATTCGGCCCCAGGAAACCAAATACCTCTCCCTGTTTCACCGACAGATTTACGTCTTTAATGCCGCGATGCTTGCCGTAGTAGACGGTCAAATTCCGCGTTTCGATAACTCTCTCACTCATTGTTTCTCTCCTTACAAGCTATTCCCAAGACTTTCCTGTTGCTTAGTCTTAGGCCTAACCCAGGGCAAGATGCATTCGCTGCCCGAATGGACAGCGAACGGTCTCCTTCTCCACATGACAGATGAGCCTTATACTATTATAGAAACTGAAAGAGTTAAACCAAGTGCAGGGCTTGCCCGATCTCATATACCATGTTCTTCACGGAGCAGCCCAAAATATCGTTTATCCCTCTCGAATTGCAAACATGTATCCACACGGACAAAGCTTAACCACGGATGTACACGGATATACACGGACGAAGTCACCAAACACAATTGAAACAGGGTTAAGATCAGTGTACATTAGTGTTAATCCGTGGTTCAAAGTGTTCATCTGTGTTAATTAGTGGTTCAGGAATTCCGTGGACGCATCCTCTTGCTCACTCATTGATTGCAAACACAACCTGATCCGCGCCCACAAGATGAATCCCGTCCTTTTCAGGCTTCATTAGGCGTTTTGAGCGCCCACCCAGCGCTACAACAGGGAAAATCTGGCGCCTCATGAGCATTTTCACCGTGGTGATACCGTATGCATTAGGGTCAATGTCAAAGAATGAAAGAGACTGTTGTCGCTCTTGATGCACCCCTTCTCCTCAAGCAGGCATAAGCAGTAAGTTAAGGCTATCTTCTATAGTAAGTAAGTTAGTAGCTATGGGTGTTGACCAACGAGTTTTGCCACCTCCGCCTTGAACCGGTTTCCTCGATCTCTGTAGTCTGCGAACCCGACAAAGCTCGCTCCCGCGGGGCTAAGGAGCACAACGTCTCCCTTTTCTGCTGAGTCATATGCTTCCGGTACTGCCTTGCCCATGCTCATAACGAAAACATGTTTTGGCAGATCGTTTTTCCCGCCGGCTTGTAAGACGATCTCATCCCACAGCCTCTTACCGGTAGTGGGGAAAAGGATCACTTCTTTAACGTCACTGACCAAGATCATTCGCGCGAGTTGGGTAAAGCGCTGTCCCCTATCAAAACCACCTACAAGAAGGATAAGTCTTCTTTTAGGGAAAGCCTTTATGGCAGCAATTGTTGCCTCCGGAATAGTAGCTAAGCTATCGTTGTAAAAGGAAACCTCATTACAGGTCCTGACAAGTTCAAGGCGGTGTTCAAGGGACCTGAAGTCCTGGATAGCAGTAGCTATTACCTCATTGGGTATCCCAAAGATCTTTCCAAGCACGATCGCAGGCATAACATTCCACAAATTGAAGATCCCTTTAAGGGGGATAGCATCTACCGGGATTATCCTTTCCCGGTGTCCATCTGCGCAGAAAAATAGAAAACCATTCTCGAGGAAGCATCCTATATCCCCCATTTGGCCCACACCAAAAGGAATCTTCTTGGCTTTGCTCTTGTTCGCCATCTTTCTAGTGATTGGACATGATGCGTTGAAGATTACATTGTCATTCTCTGTTTGGTACTGAACAATGGCCTGCTTGGCTTCCACATACGCTTCCACTGTTTGGTAATAGTCAAGATGTTCCCGAAAAACATTTAGAAGTACAGCAACGTGTGGGCTCTCGTGAAGGTCCATCAATTGATGACTGGATAGCTCGGCAACGAAAACAGTAGTTGAGATCGCACCATCCAGAGAGGAAAGAGGGGGTATCCCAATGTTCCCAGTCAAGCGTGCATCAATTCCCCCTGTCTTGAGCACTTCATTTATCAAAGAGACTGTTGTGCTTTTCCCTTTTGTTCCTGTGACCCCGACAATAGTCCCTGGACAGCGCTCAAAGAAAAGCGCTGTATTCGAGCTGATTTTTCCGAGCTCCCTTGCGGCAGAGAGTTCCCGAATGAACGGGGAAATCCCTGGAGATTTGAAGACAATATCATATTGACTAACACTTTTGAGATACTCATGACCGAGAAAGAGGGCGACCCTTTCGTCAGATTCAATGACTTGTCTCGTCTGTTCTTCCAGCTGTGCCCAGGAGAGTTTGTCGGCCAACCCCAGGACTTTGAGGGGGAAGCACCTCCTCAAGAAGGTAAAGGTACTCATTCCCTCTCCCCCAAGCCCTAATATGAGGACGCTCCTCTTCTCCAATTCATCTATGATTCCCATAGCTCAACTTCCCTTACAAGCAACTCTTCAAGATCTCTTGGTATAGCATGCTTGGCATCCCAAGACCGTAGGATGGCAAGTGTTCGTTCTTCCAGGTCGTGCTCTCGAACGAGTATCTTCTCCTGAACAGACAGCAATACAGGTGGAAGCGGTTCTCCTCTCTGTTTGACTTTCTTCAGGCAGAGGTAAAAAGCAACAACTGTTTCCTCCATAGTGCCAACACATTCAAACGGCTTAGTTTCTCCCCGCCCCAGTAGCTTATGAGCGGTTTCTATAAGCTCTTCTTTCTCGAATAGATTCTCTGAAAAGATAGTTGATGTGAGAACCTTATCTTCCACAAACGGATATAGAACCGTGAACACGAATAGGCACTTTTCACACTTATGACACCATGAATCCGTTTTTTGCCCCTTGTTACAGCTTCGAAAAACAGGGAAGTACTGAGGGAAGTGCGAAAAGCCCCTTGCAATTTGGAGTTCATAGAGCGGCCTCAAAAGGCTAAAATAATTGATATCCTCTGCAATGTATCTCTGTGAATAATGTCGAAATCCTTCCTCAAACTCAAAGCTCTTCGAATATTGATGATTAATTTCTCTCCCTTGAAAGGTAATATTGCCTTCGTTGGAGCTCCTTTCATTTGAGACCACAACGTTTTTGTAGCCAAAGAGAACTGCGCACGCCGTGCTTGAGAAAGCTAGATATGCAGAAAAAGGGGTGTGCCCATTAAGGTATCCCTCTTCATTTAGCCTCAAAAGCGTACCATCAATACTACGCGTAACTATGATCGACTGCTGGCCTTGACTTAGTCTAATGATTTCTAGAGATGCACGTGTGGGATTCAAGGACCAGCAGGCTATTTTCTTCTTGGCTCTTGTCAGCAGCTCGCAAGTCACTACCGAGTCCTTTCCGCCACCGATTGGAACTAACACTCTATTGTTATCAAGCTGACCTTCGTACGGTCTTACTTGGCGAAAGATATCTGGGTCAATCTTGAAAGTCACAAAATCGGGTACGGTGAAATTGATGTCGTTACTATAAAAGAACTCGCCTAGCCCCCTGAGTAGTAGGTGCTTCCACCATGAGATCTGATACTCATCCAGCGATCCGGCTCGGATCACAATCTCTGGCGAACAAGTTGCCTTCCAGTAGCTAGGAATCTCCATTAGGCCTAGATGAAAGGCTAGATTATTAAGAACCTCTGGTCGAAGGCGGGAAACCCTCTGCCGATCTATGTCTCTTACTGCTACTTCCGGAGAAAACCGGATCTCCGGCTCAATCTCAAAATCAAAGCCAAATCTTAGAGCTCCCTCCTCCAACATAACTGTGTATCCATGATAAAAGAACCTCCGATGCTTTTGCCTAAGACGATCAAGTAATTGGGTCACGCTTTGATCTCCCTGTCCTGCTGGGGTCCATCTGTCAGACCCCATAAGCTAACCACAGAAGTCCTACTACTGCTGACAGCTTTCATAAGGCGTCATCGTTCAGTGTCAACAAGCCAAGTAATCCCAAGTCTTGAAGCAGCAACCTGATTGAACACATTCCTGAAAGCATAGTAATCTGGATAGGAACCAGAGGCAACCTCCTTCAGGCGGCCAAAATTCATAACCGCGGGATCAACTCACTGCAAGACCTAACCCTATTGCCCTAAAAAAGTTACCTCTGTCACTGTTTTGGGGCCCCAAATGTGCTACCCTCCTTTAGGTAGAATCCCAAAGGATAAGGATGAAATCTTGCCTGATAGTCCTCGTTAGTATACTTGCAGTAGCCATAGCTGTAGGAATGGCCTCCGTTCTAATCTGGCAGAGGCCAGAAAGCTCCAACATCCAGCTGCCTATCAGACCACAAGCTAAAGCGACAACTCTCCGGATAACTGATTTGAACCCAATAGGTCCCCGGATGAACTTACCCCAAGATGCCCCTCAGGCTTATGGTTTTTGGTCTTTCTCCATCTTGGATTCGGGCAATATCAGCCGCTCTGGCCAGCCTACCCTGACTGAATTTCAGTGGTTAAGATGCAAGGGGTGGCAAAGTATCGTCAATCTAAGAGTCTCCGATGAGTATAATGAAACCGGCGATGACGCTGAGATCCCTGGGTTTAACGAATTGGGCTTTAGCTATCTGCACCTTCCAATCCCTGACGGTGGAGCGCCAAGCCTAGAACAGGCCGAAGCTTTCCTGAAATTCATTACCGATCCTGACAACCAGCCAGTTGAAGTCCATTGTCGTGGTGGTTATGGAAGAACTGGGACAATGATCGCCCTTTACCGCTATGAGGTTGAGAATTGGCCGATAAGAGAAGCGATTGCTGAATCCCGCCTCTACCATGGGGGAATTGCTAGCTCTCAAGAGCAATGGCTTCTCATTTGGGCTGAGGATCATTCTCTCTGAGAGACCTCTCTATCCCTGACTTCGCTGATAAGTAAGAAATCGCAGTACTGGGATATCCCGTTCAATAGTCCTCGAGTATATTTACGATTTACGTAGGAAAACCAAAAGAAAGTATTCGAGTACTTTCTACGTACAGCCGGCGTTTCTCGGGACTCTTGCCCATTGATAACTGGGGACACGTGTCGTTCCCACAATCGGGTTTCCATGGTAGCGTCGGTGTATAGTAAAAGGAGGTGCCATGTTCAATAGTCGGATAGTAATGATTCTTAGTGTGGGCGTGATTCTTTTGGGAATCACCGTATGCGCGTTTGGGCAGGTAGCGGAAACACTACGCGAAACGGCGGCAGGCTCAGGCGAGTTGGCGCTCACTTACATCGACAGTGTGGCGACGTACGTCGGACAGGGGATCGTATATCTTCTCAACCTTATCACCAAAGATAGAGTAGCGCGCGACCTGGAGAAACCAATTGGCTACCTGGGCATTATTACCGGGATCTTGTTGGTATTCGCGCTGCTTGACGCCGCGCGAAAGATAATCTGGATTGGAATTATCGTTGGTTGGGCACTGCTAGTTATCCGTATTGTCCTTGACGCGCTGAGAGTATAGACACAGCTCAGCCAACAACAGGCTATAGCCAAAACCCGGCCAGTTGACCTAAGAACATAGGAGGCTCTTTATCCTGTTGTCAATGGAGATCAACCAGCAATAGAGATTAGGAGGACGCCACCAAAGATAAGTCCTAGTCCAAGAAAGGCACGGGGCTTTGGCCGCTCATGAAGAAATAGTATGCTGTACAGGAAGGCAAACAGCATCGTCGACCCACGCACAGGGGACAGTACACTAGCAGGGGCAAGCTTTAGCGCGTTAAGCCAGAGAACCCATCCAGAAAATGCTCCTGGCACCGCAGATATGAGGACAAAACGCATCCCATACCAGTCGATTCGACGAGGTACTCGTTGTCGCAAGAAAGGCCTTACCAATGCTATCCCAGTGACCCCAGTACAAGCAAAAGTCAGTAGCAATATTGTTGGCGACAATCCTGCTGTGAGCGCCAGCTTAGATGGCACCGTCTCCGCGATACCCCACAAGATCCCTGTAAGGAAAGCAAAAAAAGGACCAGCCTGTGCCTTGCGCACAGATCCCAATCCCCGATTAATTAGGAAATAGGCTCCTAAGACAACGAGCGCGGCCGCAACAAATGCGCTCCACCGCACTGGCTCAGCCAGGAAAATTACCGAGGCAATTACTCCCCAGAACGGTGCAGTACTGGAAAGAGCCGTGGTTTGATAAGCCGATGTACGTTGCATGGCCATGAGATAGCATACTCCGCCAGCGACTGCATCAGTCAACCCAGCTACGGCGGCCCATCCCACGCCAACCCAGCTCGCCACGAAAAACTGGCGGGCTACCGCGGCATATATGGCAGCAAGCACGGCCACAATTACCCAGCGAACGAGAATGTAGGAAAGAAAATCCACGTGGCGAACACCAGGTTTGGCAGCGGTCATTCCAATTGCCCAGCTCGCTGCAGCTGAAACTGCAAGCACTATGGCAAGGTTGCTCATCATCTCCTCTCCCGAAACACTTTTCAATAAGTTAGGTAGCGATACGTTAAGTGTCAGTACTGTACAAGCACGGCGCTATCATGGAAGCGTGAGTATACGATGATCTACTAATTCCCACAATTCATTTTGCAGTCTCCTGAAATCTGAGCCCTGGTGAAACTTGACATAGAGGAGACAAAGTGCTTTAATTACGGAATCCTGAGAACGGCAAGAGAGAAAGCCCGTTCTCTTATATTACTAGGAGGCGCAGTATGAAAGGTTACTTTGCAATCCTCGCATCAATCCCTGGTTTCTTTCTGAGTTCGTTCTTTCTCATGCTCTTATCAAGAGTGATCGCGCCACAGTTCAATCAGGATCCGTTAAGCTACAGCATGTCGATGCTGATCAATATCGCGCTGTGGATTGCAGTTGCACCGCTTGCTACGGCACACCGCCGAAGAAAGGACAAGGACTAGCATACAGGTTGGGCTAACAACACATACCTATCGCCCAAGTACTCTTCTCTATCTTCCTGCTCCGCAAGCTGACTCATGCTCATCAGCATGAGATGGGCCTTGCCCTTGACAACCTTGCAGATTCATGCTAATCTTAACCCATCATGCTTGAAGCTAAAGGGTACCAAGAAAAGACTAGGAATGTAGTCACCGGTTCCCTTTGGTTTGCTTATTATATTTGGTTGTAGCCGCCTTGTAAGAGCCTACCCGGTTAATTACAGGTAAAGCTCAAGACAAGGCGAGCAAGAGACTACGGGTAATCCCGTGGTCTTATTTTTTTCAGGCCTTTCCACTAGGTCAAGAAAGGAGGTGAAAGCTTTTTTGGCGAGCAGGAACCAGAAGAATAACTAAGTATCTAAGGAGGCTACTATGAAACGAATCTTTATTCTGCTATTAACGGTTGGGTTGATTCTGACGCTGGCAGTAAGCGCGATGGGGGCAGAGACGATAAAAATCGGCGCCTTGATGTCGTTGACTGGAGGACTAGGACCCTACGGCCCGTCAATTCTGGACGGCGCTCAAATGGCTGTTGATATGATCAACGCCGCAGGAGGGGTATTGGGTAAGCAGTTGGAGCTGGTGGTGCGAGATACGGCGACATCGCCCGATGTTGGTCGTGATGCTGCCAGCAAGCTCGTTGAACTCGATAGGGTTCCTGCGATCGTAGGAGCCCTCTCCAGTAACGTTACCCTGGCAGCGTCGAGTGTGACCATCCCCGCGGAGGTGGTCCTGATTTCACCCGCCTCGACCGCACCTTCCATCCCTGCGTTGGACGACAACGACTACGTGTTCAGGACGGTTGTATCGGACGCGGTGCAAGGAGTAGTACTCGGTCGACTGGCCATAATCCTCAACTATAAGCGTGTCTCCGTAATGTACGTCCATGGCGACTACGGCAAAGGCTTGGCAGAGACTTTCAAGAGTACTTTTGAGAGCCTCGGTGGCGAGGTGCTAACAATGGTCCCGTATGAACAGGATAAGCCGTCCTATCGTGGTGAAGTGGATAATGCCCTATCCAAGGATCCCCAGGCGATCGTCATGGTCAGCTACCCAGTGGATGGGAACAAGCAGATCGTAGAAGCGGTTGAAGGTGGATACCAGGGCGATTTCCTGATGACAGACGGAATGAAAGGCGAGGGTGTGTCTCCCGGCCCAGCCTGTTTATCCGCAGAAGAACCCGGCCCCCTCGAAGGATCATACGGCACGGTGGCATCCGGCGGTTTCAAAGCCGCTCAGTTCGAAGCCGATTATGACGCAGGAGGGTATGGCCCAAGTACGATTCCTTACTACGATAAGGCATACGATGCGGTGATGTTGATCGCGCTCGCTACAGTCAGAGCGGGAGAAGCGACAGGACCAGCGATCCGCGACAACCTGCGGGCAGTTGCCAGCCCGCCTGGAGAGGTAGTCTTCTACGACGAATGGGAGAAGGCCATTGCGCTCTTGCAACAAGGAAAGGAGATCAATTACCAAGGTGCTGCTGGATCCGTTGATTTTAAGGATACCGGAGATGTAGAAGGGAACATCGAGATCTGGAAGATCGAGGGATGCCAGGTTATCAAAGTCATGATCGTTCCCGGCTAATGTAAATAACAAGCGCAAGCATTCTTATAACCCTCCTATTGTTGGGGCTGCCTTATCAGGCAGCCCCTTTTTTCTGGCTCTTTGTTGTTTCGAGTAGGTAACTGAAGAGAAAGGGTCAAGCGCCAAGACTTTCGCAGAGGTACACAATTGTTTCACCACGAAGGACACGAAGAGCCGATCGTTTTCTATAGCGTTCTTGAAGGTTTACGTTCGCGTTGCAGCAGCCCCTGGGGTCGCCAGAGGAGGATCACTTGCAACAGTACTCCGATGATGATAACGCGGAGCGAGGCAGCCTGAGTGGCGGAGAAGGGAAAGTATTCTGTCAGGAAATCGGTCCCTGCCCAGATTCCCCATACGACA
>Ga0315548_1001320_pt1 | contig 21137 bp, 21 predicted proteins | sample SalMarSW160110MG_2_FD_202540 | JGI IMG/M metagenome (GOLD analysis project Ga0315548, IMG submission 202540) | Salt marsh sediment microbial communities from the Plum Island Ecosystem LTER, Massachusetts, United States - Salt Marsh Sediment SW1601-110 ...
AATCTTGAGGCTGGGGTAACTTAGTTAAGGACGTGCTTGTCTATTATGCTAATCGACCTGATGTGCCGTCAAAAACATTGCTTTGCCTAAAGCATTGAAGAAATCTTGGTATGGTTCGGGGTCTTCTATAGCTTGAATGCCATATTGGGCATTGGCCCTTACTAATAGCTGTTTATCTCCTCGAGGCCTAACGGTTACAGACATCTTTAACAATCTGTTTGAAGCAAATTTTGAGGCAGTAACAGAACCCAGCGTCAGATCTGCCCTGTCAACTACAAAATCTAAGTCTTGTAAAGTACTGATAATGGTACGTAGTATCTTTTTCTTATCTGAAGTATCAAAAGCTCTCGTCTGAATACTTCTCAACTCAACTTGACTTTCGCTGGCTTCAAGCAACTGTTTTCTGGAAGCAGTCCCACATCCAGAACATACAATACTAATTAAAATAAATACTGACAAAATAAAAACACAATAAGCTGATTTTCTCATATCTTCTGTGCCTCCAAAAAGATAGACTTCGACAAGCGTTCAAAAAATCCCTGATACAATTCTTCGTCACTCAAAGTCTCCATCCTTGATACATCTCCTCGCGCATTCCATACGATTCGCTGAAATGTTCAGGCTTAGGTTAGTCACAACTGAAGCCCGAATCTTCTGCAGTTTGTCGATCGTCTCAAACGCGTTTGATGCTGACCCTGAAAAAGCACTTAATAAAACTGCAATTGTCGCCAGCGTAACTTGTCCAGCATCTGTTGCATCGCGGTCTTTAGATGCGACAACTAACCCTAACTCTGTTTCGCTGTCATCTAATGTAAAACCGAGATCCTGCAAAACACCTGCACATGCAGCGATAATTTCCTTTTCATCAGTAGTATCATATTGTCTGACTTGGAGCTGTCGGTGTTTGAGATTATCCGGGGGCAATTTCAAAAAGTCCTTTGGATATTTTGCTGCACAACTAACCAGAGCAAAACATAAGGTGACGGCAATCAGCAATTTAAAGAATCTTGGAATTGAGTGCATTGTTTTCATAAAATTAAACTAAAATCGAGAAGTGTGATAGGCAAAATCACGCACTTTGCTATCATGATCAAATTTAATGATAATAGTTAATGTTCTTTGCGACTTTGACTTTGCTCCTGATTTACGATTAGTACCAATAAGCAACAGAGTTGCGAAGCCATCACTATTTGAATACGTAACGTCCGTTGATATTTTGTCGTAAATCCAGACTTCTCTTCGTTCTTCATCGGTAGAAAGGACATTAGGTGAACCTAAAACCTCAGCAACTTCTGATGAAGTCATTCCAACGGCAATCTTACGCTGGACTGTTCCAACAGTAACCCTATCTCCTGTATCATCTTGAACTTGCTGCCTGTGTCGGCTTGCCGATGCACAGCCGGCAAGAAACAATAAACTAATAATAAGAAAATATCGAACCATCATTTTACCCCCTTTTAAGGCCCATTAAAGACAAAAAGCAATCCCTTTGTCCTGGGATTGCTTCAGTTTTTGGCCATTTCGTAGTCATACTACCGTTCCTTTATGGTAGCATATATATTATGCTTTTTGGCCATTCTTGTCAAGGAAAAACCATATTTTGAGTTAAAATTAAACTTCGACCAAGAAATTACCCTTTACTAAAACTTCACTGCAATCTTACCGCCAATTTCCGTAGAGTCGTTTGCTGGCTCCCATCCAACATAACCAGTAGGCGTCCCAGAATATGTAATAGCTTTTACGTTTGATTTATCGATATCCCAATATCTTATAAAAGGTTCGATTATGTAGTCTACCCCCTCACCTTTCTTCTGAAATTTTATGGAACCTCTAACGCCAAAACCATCATCTTGGTCGTTTTCCAAAGTATCCAGACTCGCAGAAAAATCCTCTAAATGACTTTTTTGTATCCCTTTCCAAAAATAGTCATATTCTATTGTTAGTCCCACAGACCACCCATTTTGTAATTCAGTAAGGGTCTCTATGCCTATTGGGCTATAGTAGTAATTTGATTCTCTTTCATAGCCAGCCGGATCAAAAGATAGATCATCATTCAAATATCTATAGCCAAAGCCTATATAAGGCGTGAGGATAGTTGCTGTCAATACAGGAAAATCATAACCTCCTACTCCCCTAAACTCAAACATGTAATCGTCTATGTCGCTTATGGTGTACGCTGTCCCATCCGAGAGTTGACCATCATAATCTACTTGTCCCCAGCTTCCTTTACCTTCTGCTTTTAACATAAACCTATTGCGATAGGTATAGGAACCGACTACCCCATACATCACTCCTTTTTCTTCCATTACACCCGGCTCGTCGTAAGTGATATGTGATATTTCAGTCCCCAAATCCCAGCTATGCTCTTTTAATGGTTCTGCAAAAACACTCCCTGCTGCCATAAACACAAAACATATTGTTAATGCTAATAACTTTTTCATTTCCTCTCCTCTTCTAGAATTGATTAATCGGATTTGCCATTGTAATTATTCTTCAAATTACTTTGATGTATTTCTTCACCTCCCTCCCTATCAAGCTCCAAATCTTGCAACCATGAAGTGGCCTTTATTATAACACTGTAAGTTTACGGTGTCAAGAATAACGTTTTTTTGAGAGAATAGTACTATGGAAAAGGTTAATGCCAGATTTGCCCGAAGATTAAGGCAATTACGCAGGGAAAAGAAATTGACTCAAGAAGAGCTTGCTTACTTAGCAGGTATCGACTATAAGCATCTGCAGCGGTTAGAAAGTAAAAACCCTTCAGCTCCAACATTGGCCACTTTAGAAAAGCTTGCCAAAGCCTTCAAGATACCTCTCTCCAAGTTTCTTAATTTTTAAAATTCTAAATTACTCCCCTAAAATAGAACAGCCTCAAGGCAATAAAAAAAGTGGGCCTTGGTCCTGCTTTACCCACTCACTCCCCCTTCAAACTGGATTTTAAAGCAAACCCAGCATACTACAAATCCAGGGGCTTGTCAAATGTTTTTTTCAACCCCCCACCAACCCCCTTTCCCCCCAAGGCAAAAGGGGCCTGGCCCCTTTTATGTTAATTTTGTGGTTGTATATTATTTAAAAATATGATAAGGTTAATTGGCAATAGGGAAAAATCAATGCGAACAGGAAGTTTGCCTATTAATTGTTAGGTTTAAAAAATAAGGATACAAAAATGTTTTTTTATGAAGGGATATTAAAGGCATTTCAAAAGCAAAAAGTTAAATATGTGCTTGTAGGTGGTTTTGCAGTTAACCTTCTCGGTTCAATGCGCAGCACAGCTGATTTAGATATTCTTGTTGAAATGAGCGACGACAATCTTAAGAAAATTGTTAAAATCTTAAAAAAATATGGTTATTGTGTTAGGCAGCCTGTCGATCCAATGAAAATCACAGACAAAGAAATTAGAAGGCACTGGATTAAAAATAAACACATGAAAGCTTTTAACTTTTATAAAGAAGACGAATTAAAAGAAGTAGATATAATTATAGAATCTCCCGTCTCCTTTGAAGAAGCTAAAAAAAGTTCCATCTCTATTAAAATTGATAAGTTAACGTTACCCGTAATCTCAATAAATAAGTTAATTAAAATGAAGAAAAAAACAGGACGAACAATTGACAAGTTGGATATAGAAGAATTGAAAAAGATAAAAGAATTTAGGGAAAACACATGATTTTCAAATGGGAAACAGAAAAAGAACGTCTTTTAAGATTCGTGAAAATATCGCCAAAGAAAAAATTAAAATGGCTCCGGCAAATGCATGAATTCATTGTAAAATCTTCTTCAAAACGCGATAAGCTAATCAGACGGAAATTGAGGGATATTCGTTAGGCCTCAAAACGGTAGCCCTGGCCGTGGACGGTGGCTAGGTATTTGCGGCCGATTTTTTTGCGCAGGGAGACAATGTGGGCATCCACGGTGCGCGTTGATGGAGTAACCTCATAGCCCCAGACCTGCTCCAGGAGTTCTTTGCGGGAGACTATTTGGCCCTTGCGGGAAATAAGAAAGCGCAATAATTTAAATTCTAAGTAAGAAAGTTTAAGCGGCTTGGCCTTTTTTGCGGCCTTGTACCTCTTAAAATCAATCTCTAGGATATCGTCTTTATAGCCTTGGGCCGGGGCAAGTTCCCTTCTGCGCAGGACCGCCTTAATCCGCGCCTTCAGTTCCTCCAGGCTAAAAGGCTTGGTCACATAGTCGTCGGCGCCTAATTCCAGGCCCTGGATTTTATCCACTACCTGGTCGCGCGCGGTAAGCATAATAATGCTTGAGTCAACGCCCTTTTCTTTGAGCTGCCGGCAAACCTCAAATCCATCAATATCGGGCAGGATAAGGTCTAAAAGGGTAAGGCCCGGATGAGCTTTTTGGGCAATCTCCAACCCCTGGGTTCCATTTGCTGCCGTGAAAACCTCGTAATCCTGGCTTAATTCATCCTTCAGCCCCAGAAGTATCGCCGGCTCATCTTCAATTATCAGTATCTTTTGGGCCATCTTAGGCTTTTTTCCTTAATGGTAAGATAATCCTGAAGGTGCTGCCTTTGCCTTTTTCGCTTTCCAGCTCTACTCGCCCGCCATGGCCTTCTGCGATATGCCGCACAAGGGTAAGGCCAAGGCCGGTGCCTTTTCCTTTATGGTAAAAACGCTCAAAAACCTTCTGCTTTTCCTTCTCTTCAAGGCCCGGACCCTGATCGCTGACTTCGATAAACGCCGCTTCCCCGCGCTTTCCCGCATTTATCTTGACTGTTTCTCCCTGAAGGGAAAATTTTAAGGCATTGTCCAAAAGATTAATCAGTGCCCGCGAGACGGCCTCTCTGTCTAAATAAAACAAAGGCAGATCCGAGGCCATATCTATCTCTAATTTACAATCGGGGCGAATAAGTCCCGTGGGATAATCTGCAATTGACTCTTTTAACAAGTTTACCAGGTCTGTTTTCTCAAATTTATATTTCTCTTTGCCTTCCTGCTCCAGTTTAGAAAAATCAAGAATGTTGGCAATTAAGTGGCTAAGCTGGTAGCTCTGCGCCAGAATTAAACCGTGATATTCCTTCTGCTTTGCCTGGTCTTCAGGGGCAAGCTTGAGCAACCTTTCGGCAAGCAGCCGGATGGAAGTTAAGGGGGTCTTTAATTCGTGGGATACGGTGGCGACGAAATCACTCTTTAATTTAGCCACCTCCAGCTGTTTCTGCACATCGTGCCTGCTCAAATAGCTGGCGATAATCAGAATCAGCAGCAAGGCAAAGATAACCATGGAGAAGGCAAAGATGCTTAAGCGGCTGAAGGAACCGAACAACTCGCTTTCGGCCAAAGGCAAGGCAGCCTGCGCCTGCAGGCGGTAATTAATTAAATTGTACTGCCTGATCAGCGCCCACAAGGCTAAAACAGCCAGGATAATACTGGGGATGATTACCGCAGAAAGGTATAAATCTATGCGCCTTTTACTCCACCAGGATTGCATGGTTTTCGCCTCCAGTAAGCTAATTTATCATACTCCTATCTAATTGTAAAGCGAATAAGTGAGGAGTAAAGCGAATATTACACTTGTAAAAAGATGTAAAATCGCCTTTATCTTATTGCAGTTAAAGCTAAAATGAGGTATAATTAAGTGGTGAAGAAAAGGGAGCCGGAAATGACGAAAAAAAGAGGGTTTACTTTAATAGAGGTATTAATTGCCAGTTTAATTCTGACCGGCACCCTGGCTGCAACCTTAGGGCTGTTCAGCCAGAGCCTAAACGTTACTCAAAGCGCAGGCAGTTTTACTAAAGCCGTTAACACAGCCCAGATGCAGTTAGAGATAATTAGGGCCAGAATCGACCCTGACGACCCCACAACTACAATAAACTTTACTGACTTAAACCAATGGAATAATCGGACCTTTCAGGTGCTACAGCTGGGAGATAATGCTATCGGGGTCTGCTACGTGCAACCAATTGCTGCGCCTTTGGCTTCCTGGCGAGTGAAGGTGGTAATCTGCTGGCGGGATCCAGTAGGCAGAATTATGGGTGAGGATAACGGTGCAGGGGGAGGCACTGCTTTAGATGGTGTTATAAACGGAGCGGAAGATGCTGATAACAACGGAGAATTAGACTCGCCGGTCCAGCTGGAAACCGTACTGGTTACGGGAGGGGTGTAAATAAGATGGGTGTAAAAAAGGCCCGCGCAGGGTTCACCTTAATTGAAGTGATGATGGTTGTAGGGCTTATTTCTCTGGTCATGGGTTCTGTTCTGGGCATATTTATAACCGGTCATATGGCCTGGAATACCGGCCAGCTAAACTCACAAGTCCAACAGCAGGCCAGACACGGGATGGATGCGATGGTCAGGGAACTGCACTTAAGCCAGCACAACAGGGTACAGTGTATTGATGCCAATACCCTGGCCTTGCAGATCCCCTTGAATGCCACTGCCCTCGGAGGAGACGGCCGCTCAAGAATAGATATAGAAGACGGTAATTTAATCTGGGGGGCCGAAGGAAACGAAGGCTATTGGGTTGAATATCTTGTAGAGTCTGACCAAAATTTAAACAGGAATGTTTTAAAAAGAAAAGTCTTAACTGCTATCGGCGGCGCTGAAGTATCAGAAACTATTCTGGCCTATTATATTCAATCAATAGCTTTTACAGCTGACCAGATTAGCACTAATCCAAACTATCCTCAAGGCGTAAAGTTAACCCTGACTGCGGCCAGGGGCGCAAGCAGCTGTTCTCTGACGACAATGGTATTCTTTAAGAATTGAAAAGGGGTGTGCTAAAAATGTATAAGCCTATTTCTAATAACAAAGGCGTAATCCTGATCAGCGCATACCTGGTAGTCCTGGTAATCATTGTCTTAAGCGCGACCTTTTTCAGCCAGACAATCAGCGAATCAAGAAATGTGCAAAGGACCAAGGCCTCATTAGAGGCCTTCTATGCCGCCCAGGCAGGCTTAAACTTCGCCTATATCGAAAGCGAACGCTTTCCCATCGGGGCCTGGAAGACGCACAACTGGAACTGGGCAGCAGACCCAGCCCCCACTCCTGATGTAGCGGTTAGCCATGCAAATCCTCTCAGCCTCAGCGCATTAGGCGCTGACTGGGATGCCGACGGCTATTACATTATCCCCGACTACAACTTCAGGGTCCACGCCTATCAGGAGATAAATTGGGGCCTCTCCACCACCGAACAACCCGTCTATACCGGAATCATCATCATTAATTCTCAAGGGTGGGATCGTCAGGACATGGTCAGGCGGACCGCAGAACTGCGTTTAAGGCAAAACTCCATATACTTCTGCTACTTCCCGGAAACCCACATCTTTGACAATGGAACTTATGACGGTTCAGGATACGGCCGTATCCATGTCAACGGAAATATTATCTTCAAAAACTCTCCTGTATTTACCAATCTTACGCAGCTGAGCGCCGGCGATACCTATGGCTATGCAACCTCCGAGCACACCGGCTATCTTAAATACGACAGTTCGCAATACTCTGCCCCTTATGCCTGGGATGACAACGACTCCGTCATAGACGGTTCGACCCCAATGCCGCGCAATTCTTATCCTCCTTATGACTATTTTGATCCCGAAGATTGGTATGCTGCTGATTATAGATTCAACCAGCATGCCCAAAACTATGCCCGGCTGAACGAAGATAGCGACGGCAATGCCTTTATCATCCCCCGCACCCTAAACGAAGGTTCCGATTATGCCTGGGAATATGATAAATATGAGGGCAGCCAATCCTACGATGAAGTAGGGGTGAGATTTCGCGTGGACAATGATGCCTTAAGCTGGCTGGCGTGTACGGAAAGGGATGTATCACGAGGGGGGCCTGCCTCCCATACCCTGCTTACTCAGGATGCGCAAAATACCTTTAACCAGGCCCCGGCCAGCTTTAACTGGGAACTCTGGAAAACCAGCCATCCTGATTATGAAAAAGAGTTCTGGCGAGCGCGCTACGACTGCCTGGATACCGGAAACTGGGCCACTGATGCCGATACCACCTCTGCAGGATTTGCTGCTTCCGCAAACTACGCTATCAACCACGAATGGTGGGATGACCTAGTCTATGGCAATGACCGCTCCTGGGATGATTTAGCCCCGGCCCAATCGGAAGTGCCCGGCAGTCCCGATTACGGCGGTTATTTCTTAAACAGCGAAGAACAGATCCTGGCCTGGCAGCAGTTTATGTCTAATAAAGAGGTAACCATTACCAAGGCCAATACCGGCCAAACAGAAACCCTGCCCCTTTCTTCTGTAATTAAAGAGGCTTCATCCGGCGGAAAATATGTTAGTCCCATCGGCCTTGAGACAGATTACCTCCAGCAGGCCCAGCAAGGGGGTATACTGATTACAAAAGGAGAAAGCCCGGATTACTTGCAGTGGTTTCGGGACTCTTGGGAAATTTTGCGTAGGCAGGGTTTCTTTGCCTGGATTAGATGGCTTCGGAATAACCCCGTACCTACTCAACACAGCTGGCAAAATCCCATTGCCGATGTCTGCAGCACAGATTACTTCTTCAACACCACCCGGCCCGCAGAGAGCTCCGAAGACACCTCGGCCTCAAGCCTCTGGGATAAGTTCCCCGCGCCGGACTCTTTGGAAAAAACCAAGGTTCTGACTATCGATGTAGCCGCCTTAAAAAAGAAGATTGAAACAGAAGGGATGAGCTTTAACGGAACTATCTATGTAGAAGACCCGGACCCGGAAGTAGATGGCTACAATGACTTCTCCGTGCGCCTGATTAACGGTGGAGTCTTGCCGGAAACCGGCCTGACCTTAGTTAGCCCCCACAACATCTATGTGCAGGGAAATTTCAACTTAGACAACACCTTACCCGAAGGAGTATACGACCCTGCCGAAGCCCGCGACTATGAGGCCATAGAGAATTATTTAGGGTATCATCCTGACGAAGGATATTCTTCATCAGACTTTGTCTGGCACTCCGCTAGCTTAATCAGCACCCAGAGGTTAATTTATACCCTCTCTGAGGACTTTAACGACCCGCAGCAACTGCCCTTATCTTACGACTACTGGAACGGGGATACGCGCGAAAATTATCCTTATTGCCTGAATGACCGGACTTTTTTAAATAACTATTGCCCTCAACCAGGGGATAATGATTTGCCTGACACAGTTAAACATTTCTTAAACCAGCGCTTTAGCGCACAGACGCGGCCGGAGAGATGGGACTGGGCCTGGATTGAGGCCAATATGAACACGGATTTGTATCCCGAGGCCAACGACATACGAAAGGACCTGTTGGATGCGGGAAATGAACAATACCGGACTGCGAATGAAAGCCTGATGCCCAACCGCGTCCTGCATGAGGTTACCTATAACACCGCGATGTTCTCGCCTTATGAGCCTCAAGGGTATACTCTGGAGCGCTGGTATGACGAGGATGGTAACCAAAAAAGCAGAAAAATAGTCGGCGCCTTTATCCAGCTGGAAGACAGCAACCGCGCCTCGGTACCTCTGGCCTACCTAAAATACAACAGCCAGGGAGAAGAGGTTTATACCATTGACTCCGGCTTGGACAGCGCTGGCAGATACCATTACGCCTATTACTGGCACGGCAACCAGCCGCACAATGACTCTACATATTCGCCCAGCCATAACTACACCTATGAGACCAACCTGCAACAAAGCGGGATTGACTCAATAGAATCCTGGAGAGAAATCTCGCCGGGTGAGTTTTAATTTAGGTGGCAGGCAAGAGGATGCGTTGAACAGATGAGAATGCATCCTCTTTTTTTATGGTGGTTGTCTTCGCTGTCTTTCTTATCTTTATCTCAAGGCGGCCTTTTTGGATATTTTTCTCGCCGATAATGAGCTGTAAAGGCATACCGATTAAATCCGCGTCTTTCAACTTAACCCCGGCCCGCTCATCGCGTTCATCCAAAAGCACATCGATTTTATGTTTTTTTAAATCCTGATAAATTTCAAACGCCGCTTGTTTTGATTTTTTATCCTGGATATTTAACGGCGAGACTAAGACATCGTAAGGGGCAATCCCTTCGGGCCAGATAATCCCGTCTTTGTCGTGGCTCTGTTCAATTGCCGCGGCCACAATACGGTTGACCCCAATGCCATAGCAGCCCATAACAACAGGTTTTTCTTTTCCGTCTTCATCTAAAAACCGCGCGCCTAAGCTTTCGCTATACTTTGTGCCCAGCTTAAAGATATGGGCCAGCTCAATATCTTCCTTACCTTTTACCGGAACCACAAACTCGTGTGAAACATTCCCGCCCATTACGCCAGAATCAGCTTCTTTCGCCGAACAGTTTAGTCCACAACGGCTAAAAATACGCTCATAGGCAGCGTACATCTTCCGGTAATTTTGGTTCAGGCCTTCTGTGTCCCGGTCAAAGCTGTAGGCATCCTTCATAATGAATTCGCAACTGCGCAACACCCCAAACCGCGGCCTGGGCTCATCGCGAAATTTGGTCTGAATCTGATAGAGAATCTGGGGCAGCTGCCGATAGGATTTAAAATAGGCCCGGGCTATCTCGGTAATTACCTCCTCATGCGTGGGGCCTAGGACCATCTCTTTATCCCGCCGGTCGCGAAAGGAAATGAGCACCTTGCCGATTTCCTTGAATCTACCGGAATCTTTCCAGAGTCTTGCCGGCTGCAGCGCGGGCAAAAGAAGTTCCTGGGCGCCACAGGCATTCATCTCTTGACGGATAATTGCCTCTACCTTGTTCAGTATCTTAAGGCCCAGTGGAAGATAAGAATAAACACCGGATGAAAGCTTGCGAATTAACCCGGCCCTGAGCATCAGCTTATGGCTGATTGCTTCCGCCTCCGCCGGCGCCTCTTTTAAAGTAGGGATCAAACTCTCACTCCAAAGCATTCTTAATCTCCTTGACTATATTTTTGCCGGTAATTTTTTTTATCATTTTTCCCTTTTTGAATAACACAGCGCTATTCTTCCCGCAGGCAACCCCTATATCGGCTTCGCGGGCCTCTCCCGGGCCGTTGACCTCGCAACCCATGACTGCTACTTTTAGCGGCTTCAAATTTCGAATTTCGCCTGTCCTCCGAAGCCTTGGCGTAGGAGGGAATTTCGAATTTCGAATTTTTTGCTGTAGTTGCTTGGCAATTTTTACCACATCAGTCTGGCAACGGCCACAGGTGGGACAGACTATAAGCTCCGGGCCAAAATAACGCAACCCCAGGGGCTGCAGGATGTCCTTTGCCACCCGTACTTCTTCTGCAGGGTCTCCCGCCAGAGATACTCTTATCGTGTCCCCGATACCCTCCAGCAAAAGGGCGCCGATGCCTATCGCTGACTTTACTATGCCTTGTTCCGGTAAGCCCGCAGCAGTAACTCCCAGATGAAACGGGTAATTACAGCGCCTGGATAGCTTCCGATAAGCAAGTACTGTTTCTGCCACACTCGATGCCTTCAATGAAACTATTATATCATAAAAATCTAAATTTTCGAGCATCTTTATGTAAGTCAGCGCAGACTTGACCATTAAATCTGCTAACTTCGTAGTTCGTAGTTCATAGTTCATAGTTCGCCTGCCCTCCGACCTGTCCCCCGAAGCCTTGGCGTAGGGGGAAGCCTTGGCGTAGGAGGGTAGTGAGCCGGAGTTAACTCCTACTCGTATAGGAACTTTTCTTTTTTTAGCGACCTTGGCGATTTGCCTGACTTCATCTTGACGATAAATATTTCCCGGGTTTAGGCGTAAACCGTCCAGACCAGAATCCAGCGCCTTAAGTGCCAGCCGATAATTGAAATGGATATCGGCTACCAAAGGAATACTAATCTTAGCCTTGATTTTGGCTAAGGCACCGGCTGCAGCCGCATTTTTTACAGCCACTCTTATAATTTCACAACCGGCTTTCTCTAACGCCTTAATTTGTCTAACGGTAGAGAGAACATCCCCTGTATCCGTCTTAGCCATGGATTGGATAGAAATAGGATGGCCGCCGCCGACTTTTACCGAGCCAATTTTAACCGTCTTAGTCTTTTTTCTAATTATCATTTTGGCCCAACGTTTCTCCAAAGCTCTGCTACTTTATCAAACAGGCCAAATTTCAACAAGTCGCTATAAAAGACAAAAAGCATCAAAGCTATTATAGCAAATGCCCCCGCCTGGTGCGCCAATTCCTGAATCCTTGTGCTGACCGGTTTTTTCCGCAACTTTTCCAGCAACAGGAAGAAAAGATGCCCCCCGTCTAACACAGGCAAGGGAAGGAAATTGAAGATAGCCAGGCTCATGCTCAAGATAGCCATTAAATTCAAAAGATAGACGAACCCGAGCTTTGCCGCCTGCCCGGTAAGGTAGAATATACCGATAGGCCCGGTAATCGACTCTTGAAAAGATAGGCGGCGGATTATAATAAACCAGAGGGCCTTATAGGTAAGGCCGCTTAAGACAAATAATTTCCTGCCGCCTTCATAAAAAGACCTTCCCCAGCCGTATTTTATCACGGCCAAGTCCTCGGAAGGATAGATGCCGATTAGGCCAATCTTTATCTTCTGCCCGAAGATATCCTGGCGCTCTTCAACCTTAGGGCTGACTTTAAGCTGGATAACCTGGTCGGCCCTTTGGATATCCAGAACAACCTCTCCTTCGCTTTTTTCATGGATAATCCCGGCTAAATCCGGCCAGTATTCTACTTTTTCTCCGTCTACGGCCAAGACCAGGTCGCCTTCCTTTATCCCCGCTTCTCTTGCCGGATAATCATCGATTAGCTGGCCTACCCGGCAGGTCAGTGTGGGGCTGCCGATAACAAAGATAAGGGAAAAAAGGAAAAATGCCAAAACAAAATTCAAGATAGGGCCGGCAGCGACTATTTGCGAACGCTGGCCGCAGCTCTTGGAAAGAAATTCATCAGACGAACCTTTTCGCTCTTCATTCGGCTCATCTCCGGCCATCTTGATGTAGCCGCCTAAGGGTATAGCGCTGATCAGGTACTCGGTTGCTCCGATTTTTTTACTATAAAGCTTCTTTCCGAAGCCGAAAGAGAATTTCTCAACACGTACACCATTTTTCTTGGCCATAATAAAGTGGCCAAATTCGTGAACAAAAATCAAAATACCAAAGACAAATATAAATGCTAACAGGGAAACCATCTCTTAACTTCCTCTCTCGCCCATTTATCTGCGCTTAAAATATCTTTTAAGCCGGGGCTGGGTTTATTTTTCAGTTTAACCAATACCTTCTCGATTACAGGAGCGAAGTCGGTAATCCTTATTTTGCCCGCAAGATAGGCCGAGACGCATTCTTCGTCCGCGGCACAAAGAACCGCTCCTGCCAATCCTTTTGCCCTGGCCACCTGCATCCCTAATCCAAGACAGGGAAATTTGTTTAAATCCGGCGAGTAAAAGGAAAGCCTTTCCTCCCGGGCTAAGTCAATCCGGGCAACCCTTGAGGGCATTCTTCCCGGGTAAGTCAAGGCGTACTGAATAGGCATACGCATATCCGCTGTTCCCAATTGCGCTAAGATTGTCCCGTCGCAAAACTCAACCAGAGAATGAATTATCGCCTGGGGGTGGATTAACACCTCTATTTTCTGCGGGGCAAGGCCAAAAAGATAGCCGGCCTCGATTATTTCCAACCCCTTATTCATCAGGGTTGCCGAATCAATGGAAATCTTCCTGCCCATACGCCATCTGGGATGGCGCAGGGCAAAATCAGGCTGGACAAATTCTAATCTCTCTTTAGCTATATCCTTAAGCGGGCCGCCTGAACCGGTTAAGTATATCTTCTCTAAAGCCTTCTTCTCTTCGTCTTTTAAACACTGAAAGATGGCGCTATGCTCGCTGTCAACGGGAATAATCTCTACGCCGCAGGCCTTGCTTTCCCGCATAATTATATCGCCGGCCATCACCAGGCACTCTTTATTCGCCAGGGCCAGCCGCTTGGATTTTTCTAATGCCTTCAGCGTGGGAATAAGCGCGGCGCTGCCGCCGATAGCCATCACTACTATATCGGCACCGAAACCTGCTGCTTCTTCTACCCCGTCCCGGCCCGCAAGCAGCCTGGTGCGCGTCTTTACATCTTTTTTTAGAGGGGCAAATTTAGTTTCATCCATAATTGCGGCGATGCGGGGACGGAATTTATTTATCTGTCTGGCGAAAAGCCCGCTATTGGCGCCTGTGGCCAGGGCCACCACCTTAAAATTATTTCCAAGCTGCGAAATAACCTTAAGGGTATTCTTGCCGATCGAACCTGTAGAACCCAATATGGCAACGGTTTTCATTGGATAAAAACCTTTACATAGAGGTAGAATGTCGGTGCAGTGAACAAAAGGCTGTCCAGCATATCCAGCGCCCCGCCTAAGCCGGGCAGGGTCTTGCCTGCATCCTTGACAGCGCAATCCCGTTTAATCAGGGATTCGGAAAGGTCGCCCACCTGGGCAAGCGCGCCTAAGCCAAGCCCGAGAATAAGAAGGTGCGAAAGCGAAAACAACGGTAAAAATCCGATACAGGCTAAGGAAACCAGGATGCTAAAAGCTAAGCCCCCAAACATCCCTTCCACTGATTTTTTGGGGCTGATCCTGGGAATCAACCTGTGCCTTCCCAGCCTTATGCCGATAAGATAGGCCCCAATATCGCCGGATTTAGTTACCAGAATAAGGTAGGCAACTAACTGTTTGTTCAGCAGGTCCGTCCCCAGCGCCATCGTTCTGAGCCTGATTAAGAAACTCAAGAACCAGCTCACATATACCAGCCCGAAAAATATCGTTGACATGCTCAATACGGCGCCTTTATCGCGCTTGGTAAACTGCACGATAAAGATAACCAGGCAGATTACGGGAATGAAAATAAAAAGCCAATCCTGTGGTATCTTATAGTCAAAATAGGTTGCCACGGCTAAAACCAGGCCTAAGATTATCCCCAGTCTTCTGTTCACGGGAATCTTTTCCTTTGCAATAAGGAGAAAAAATTCATTTAGCCCCAGAACGATAAAGGCCGTTACCAGCGCCGCAAAAGCCCAGGCCGGAGCGGCAAAAAGGACAACACCCGTAATTGCCGTAATTATTAAACCCGTAATCACTCTACGTTTCATTACAAGCTAGGTCTCCTTTAATCAACCCCGCCTCGTAAGATACACCAAAATTCTATCCTATAATTTTGGTGCACTCGGCGGGGTAAGTTCGGACAACGACTTACGTTCACTTCGTTCCGTAAGTCGTGTCCTCACTTACCGAATCTTCTTTCTCTTTTCTGATAATCCAGGACGGCCTCTAATAAATCTTGTTTTTTGAAATCCGGCCAGAGCTTAGGGCTAAAATAGAGTTCGCTGTAGCAGATCTGCCAGAGGAAAAAGTTGCTTACTCGCTGTTCGCCTGAAGTGCGGATTAAAAGGTCGGGATCGACTAATCCTTTTGTGTAAAGATGGGCGGAAAAGGCAGACTGGTCAATCTGGCTAATCTCACAAGCCCCTGTTTTGACTTCCGAGGCAATCGCCCTGGTTGCCTGTAATATCTCTTCGCGCCCTCCGTAATTAATGGCTAAGTTTAAGGTAAGTTTTCGATTATTCTTTGTCCGCTCAATTACCTTTTGTATTTCTCTGTGTATTGCAAGCGGCAGCCTGCTTTTCTCCCCCGAGACAAAAAGTCTGATTTTATTCTTCTGTAATTTTGGCAAATATCTTTTTAAGTACTGCCCGAGAAGCGTCATCAGGGCGTTAACTTCTTTTTTTGGCCGCTGCCAGTTCTCGGTAGAGAAGGCATACAGGCTTAAAACCTTTACGCCCAGTTCAAGGCAACCCTTGATCGCCTCTTCTGCGCCAGCGGCCCCGGCGCGATGGCCGGCGATTTTCGGCAGACCCTTAAGTTTTGCCCAGCGGCCGTTGCCGTCCATGATTATCGCGATATGTTCCGGTATTCTCTTTTTATCTATCATTCGGGTGCATAAAAGTAAGGGGGATGTCTGTATCCCCCTTTATGCAAAAATTCGAAATACGAATATCAAAATTCGAAACAATAACAAAATTATAATTTTCAAAATTCAAAACTTAAGTTTAGAACATTAGAATTTAGAATTTGTTTCGTATTTCGGATTTAGAATTTCGGATTTATTTTATATACTTACCTTCGGAGGTCCCTGCTTGAGCGGCTCTCCGGGGCAAGATTACAATCTCCACTCTCCTGTTTTTCCCCTGGCCTTCAGCCGTTTCATTTGTAGCTACGGGGCGATATTCGCCGAAGCCTGTAGCGGAAAGGCGCTCGGGAGAAATGCCCTTTTTAACCAGATAATGCAATACGCTGGTAGCCCGGGTAGTAGAAAGCTCCCAGTTGGACTTCCATCCGGAATGTTTAATTGGTTGGTTGTCGGTATGCCCCTCTACGCCTATTTCTTTATCCGCTACGGTCTTACGGCAGACTTTGGCAACTTTATCCAAAGCCGAATAAGCCCCGCGGCGCAACTTGGCCTTTCCGGAATCAAAAAGCACGCTATCCACAAAGGTAATTACCAAGCCTTTATTCCCTATTCCCAGAGTTACTTCTTCTGCGCTAATCTCCTTCTTTAGGCTTTTCTCTAAAGCGGCATGGGCCTTCTTAAGATCGGCCAGCTCATCTTCGGTCATCTTCAGCTTCTCTATATCGCTGCTGCGGGCCTTTTGCAACACCACCGTGCAGCCGCTTAAAAGAAGCGTCAAGCAACCAACAGCCAAGACTAGAGCAGACATCTTTAAAAAAGTTCTCATTTTGCCATCCCTCCCTATATTTATTGCATTTTTCAATATAGCACCAGCCCTATCTAAAGTCAAGCGAAATTGGTTTGCGCTATTTTATCAGCGTATTGGCCACTATAAAAGAAGCGAAGACCACCGAAACCATGGACATCAGCTTAATCAGGATATTTAACGACGGGCCGGCTGTATCTTTAAACGGGTCGCCTACCGTATCGCCCACAACACTCGCCTTATGAGCAAAGGAACCCTTGCCTCCATACTTTCCGCGCTCAATATATTTTTTAGCATTATCCCAGGCACCGCCGCTATTGGCCATCATTACCGCCAGGACAAAGCCCGAAACAAGCGCCCCGACAAGCATTCCTACCGCCGCCTCCACGCCGACAACCAGGCCTATAACCAGAGGGGCCAGGATTGCCAATAATGAAGGCAAAACCATCTCCTTTTGCGCGGTAGCCGTAGCAATATCTACGCATCTGGCATAATCAGCCCGAGCCCAGCCTTCCATCAGGCCGGTAATCTCTTTAAACTGGCGGCGCACCTCAACTACTATCTTCCCCGCCGCCCGGCCCACCGAACGCATAGTTAAAGAAGAAAAGGCAAAGGGAAGCATCCCGCCGGCAAAAAGGCCTACAAGGATGCGCGGGTTTAAAAGAGAAAGCTCCATCTCTTTTCCCAACACAAGCAGCTCATTGCGATAAGCGGCAATTAAGGCCAGGGCGGTTAAGGCCGCCGAACCAATGGCAAAGCCCTTGCCTGTAGCAGCGGTGGTGTTGCCTAAAGAATCCAAGGCATCCGTACGCTCTCTTACATATTCGGGTTCGCCGGACATCTGGGCATTCCCGCCGGCATTATCTGCCACCGGCCCGTAAGCATCGGAGGCCAAGGTTATCCCTAAAGTAGAAAGCATGCCCACCGCAGCAATACCCACTCCGTAAAGCCCGGTGTTAAAATTGGCTGAGCCGCCGGCAAGATAGAAACTACCCAAGATAGCCGCCCCGACAACGAGAATCGGCATCACCGTAGAGCCCATGCCGCAGGCGAGGCCGGAGATAATTACGGTTGCCGGCCCGGTCAAGGCCGATGAGGCAACAGAGCGCGTAGGCCCGTATTTATCGGAAGTAAAGAACTCCGTAGATAAACCGATTAAGATGCCGCAGGCCAATCCCGTAATTACCGCTCCGTAAACACCGATATATTCCATTCCTAAGGTATATTTAATCACAAAGAAAGAGGCCAGCGCAATCATTCCCGCGCTGATGAATACCCCCCGGCGCAGCGCTCTTAGTAAAACCTCCTGTGAGGCCTCACCTTTAGAACGCACAAAAAAGGTGCCTATAATAGAGGAAACTACGCCCACTGCCGCCATTGCCATCGGCACAGTTACCCCGGCAAGCCCCAGTCCGGCAAAAGCCGCCAGGGCCATCGTGGCCACAATCGAACCTACGTAGGACTCATAAAGGTCCGCGCCCATGCCGGCGATATCGCCGACATTATCGCCCACGTTGTCGGCAATCACTGCCGGGTTTCGCGGGTCATCTTCGGGGATCCCGGCCTCCACCTTGCCTACTAAATCAGCGCCTACATCAGCGGCCTTGGTAAATATCCCGCCGCCTACCCTGGCAAAAAGGGCGTACATGCTCGCGCCCATTTCAAAGGTGAGCATCGTAGAGGTAATCGCGGCAATCTTATCCAGGTGTAAGGGTAAAGGATGGATAGAATAATACCAATTTAAAATAAAATACCAGACACTTAAGTCCAGGAGGCCCAGGCCTACTACCACAAGCCCCATTACCGTGCCGCTGGAGAAGGCCACGCGCAGTCCGTCGTTGAGGCTGCGCCGCGCGCCTGCGGTTGTGCGCGCTGAGGCGCGGGTGGCAATCCACATCCCTATAAAACCGGAAAAAGCGGAGAAGAATCCTCCGCTTAAAAAGGCAAAAGGCACAAAGATTACCAGATAACCTTTACGTACCAGGACAAATAAAAGAACAAAGACCACTAAAAAGAAAATCCCGACGGCTGTATACTGCCTCTTGATATAAGCAACAGAGCCTTCCCGTACCCAGGCGGCAATCTGGCGCATCTTCTCCGTGCCTTCGTCTTGCTTGAGGATATACCGGATTAGATACCCGGCAAATAAAAGAGCTAATACCGAACCAACAGGTGCTAACCAGATCAACTCAACTCTCCTTCCTAATGATTTGTTCTCTCTGCGAGCCGACAGAGACCATGGTTATCTTTGTCTGTAATAATTCTTCCAGCCTTTTGATATAGCGGCGGGCATTGAACGGCAAATCCTTAAAATGCTTAATGGTCGATAAATCTTGCGGCCATCCGGGATGGTTTTCATATATGGGTTTACAATTTTCCAGAACCTTTATGCTTGCCGGGAAATTCCGATAAATCTTATTTCCGTATTTATAGGCGGTACAAATCTTAATCTCTTCAAGGCCGTCCAGGACGTCAAGTTTGGTCAGGGCTATCTCTGTGAAATGGTTAAGGGCCACCGCCCTGCGCACCAGGACAGCATCAAACCAGCCGCATCTTCTGGGCCGGCCGGTAGTAGCGCCAAACTCCTTACCCTTGCGGCGAATCTCATTCAGCAGCCTTGAGGAAAATTGAGTCGGAAAAGGCCCGCTGCCAACACGGGTTGTATAGGCCTTGGCCACACCGATTATTCTATCAATATCTACAGGCGAAATCCCCGTGCCAATACAGGCACCGCCGGCTGTGGTTGAGGATGAGGTTACATAAGGATAGGTACCGAAATCTACATCTAAAAGTGTTCCTTGGGCACCTTCAAAAAGTATGCGCTTACGTTTTTTGATTGCTTCGTTTAGAAACTCCGAACAATTAAAGGCATATTTTTTGATTTTCCGGGCATAGTCCGAATATTCTTCAAAGATTTGCTTAAAGCTAAAGCCCGGATGCCGGTAAATTTTTCTAAAGATTTCGTTTTTCTCAGCTAAACTGCTTTTAAGTTTCTCTTTAAATACCTGCTCATCCAGAAGGTCTACTAACCTTATCCCCGAGCGGTTGACTTTATCGGCATAGCAGGGGCCGATCCCGCGGCCTGTCGTGCCAATCTTATGCCTGCCCTTCTTGGTCTCACGCAGTCTATCGGTAATTCTATGGTAGGGAAAAATCAGGTGGGCCCTTTCGGAAATCTTTAAATTATCGCCTACATCTATGCCCCTCCTCTTTAGGTGCCTGATCTCCTCCAGCAGAACCTTGGGGTCTACGACTACGCCGTTGCCGATAACGCAGAGTTTGCCTTTATGCAGCACCCCCGAAGGGATAAGGTGCAAAATAAATCGGCGCTTATTCACCACCACGGTGTGGCCGGCATTATTTCCGCCCTGAAAACGGACGATAATATCCGCTTTACGGGAAAGCACATCAATTATCTTGCCCTTGCCCTCGTCTCCCCACTGCGTCCCTACTATAATCGTATTTGGCATAATAAGTTTATGGCGTTACGGTAATTATCTTTTTGGCGATATCGGGATATTTAGCGATAAAACACAGCTCGTCATTGGTCAGAGGCTTCTGCGTCTGCACATTGGCATAACGCACCAATTCCAGAATCTTAGTCGCCTCCTTATCGTTCTCAAACTTTACCGCCAACCTCTCATAGACGTTTCTAAAACCCTTTATCCCGGAATATTCGCCGGCAGTAATCTTTCGTCCGGTCTCGATAATCTCCGGTTCTCCTCGGCCCAACTCTTCAAAGTCGTATAATTCGTAATTGCGCCTGTCCTTTAGGGCGCCATCGGCGTGGATGCCTGACTCATGAGCGAAGGCATTAGTGCCTACGCCCGGCTGATTTATCGGAATCGGCACCCCGAAGGCATAAGAGGCATACTTGGCTATCTTCCAGGCACGCTTTAAGTTAATCCGTTCATCTAAAACATATTTGCCCTTGAAGCCGCTGGAGTACTTAAGGGCCAGGATTACCGAAACCAAATCGGCGTTTCCGGCGCGCTCGCCCATGCCGTTAACCGTGGTATTAATGTAGGCATCTACCCCGGCGTCATTTGCCGCCTTTGCGCCCATTAATGAAGTGCCCACCACCATCCCTAGGTCATTATGGCAGTGCAGTTCAATGGGTATTTCCACAGAACTGGCTAACTGATAAACGCGTTCATAAATAGTCAGGGGGTCGTCAAAACCTAAAGTATCACAATATCTAATTCGCTCGGCCCCGCATTCCTTGGCCACGCGAGCAAACTTAATCAAATAGTCTATGTCGCTGCGCGAGGCGTCTTCTGCGTTTACTCCAACTGTCTTGATGCCTTTCTTTCGCGCCAGGCGTAAGGCATCGGTCATCATCTTGATTACATCGTCTTTGCTTTTTCTTCCCTGGAATTTCCCCTTAATCATCTGTTCCGATGTGGAAATAGAAAGATTGAGATGCCTTACCTCGGTCAACTTCAAGGCCGTTTCTACATCTTCAGTTATCGCCCTGACCCAACCGCTCAAGATTATCGGTTTAAGCACACCTTTTTTTG
>Ga0315548_1001327_pt1 | contig 21092 bp, 22 predicted proteins | sample SalMarSW160110MG_2_FD_202540 | JGI IMG/M metagenome (GOLD analysis project Ga0315548, IMG submission 202540) | Salt marsh sediment microbial communities from the Plum Island Ecosystem LTER, Massachusetts, United States - Salt Marsh Sediment SW1601-110 ...
GAAAGCGCCGGTGAAAACTGGCATGGAGGTGGTGGTGAAAGTCCACTACGTAGTAAGGCATAGCAAGCCACTACGGCCCCGAGTTATGCGTCGGCTACCCGTAAGGGAGCGGCGAAGCGTTAGCGCGGGGTTGCGTAGGCGAGGTATTGAGCTCCGAAATCATGGCTCTGGTGCGTCGACCTTGTACTCTTATGGGGAAGACAACACGGTACGTAGCCGTTATGCAAGGTGCGTATCGGCCCACGGAGTCGAAGACCCTCTGCATGCGCAAAAGCTCCATGTACGGGAACCGGGAGAGCCTGGAAGTGACTGAGCGGGTTCCTAGCTCAGTCCGACTGGGGAAGGTCTGTGACCATAAACCCAGTATGTACGCGACCGGGCAGTCGGACAGGCCCATAGTACCATAGAAGCCGTCAAACAAAGGTTTTCAACCGGGAAGACCGGCTATTCAACCAGCGGAGACGGTGGAGGGAAGGGGTCTGACCAAGGAGAACTTGTATTAAGTCTAGCACACCCCGTACACAGAGACGGAGGGAGCGATATGGTGAACTCTAAACGGGCACGCAGCGGGAAACCGCGGATACAGCCAAGAGGATGTACCTACATTGAGCCTCAAGGTGTGTCCCCGGGACTGAAGCGAGTACGGAAGGCAGCGAGATCCCACTCAACGTCTTCGCGTTACAAACCCGAGGTAGGAGCCGGATGAGCGTAATTCCTCACGTCCGGATCTGTGCGGGGGGCACCCAGCAATGGGTGTCCCTACCGCGACCGAGAGTCGTGAGTCACGAGTCAAAGACAAGGAACTGAAACTAACTACTGATAACTGACAACCGCTGAATGAGTAACGTAGAACCACCATTACGCTGGATTCCGGCCTGCGCCGGAATGACGGAGTCGACCTATGACTATGAACTAAGGGTTCCTGACAGTTAAGGTAAACCAGAGAAACTGACAAGAAAAGTGGTCCAGGATTTCCAACCCATGTCCAACGGACCCGCGGTGGCAAAGTTGCACCACCTACAGTACTAAGTCAGTAGTGGCTAGTGTGGTAAGATTACCTCTAGCCAAAGTTACGTATGGGCATGCTGCCTGGACTACTGAGCTGACCAATAGCTGCCTTTGCTACAAGATCTGTCCATCTAGCAATAAAAGATGCTTCATCTTCTCCATCTATCGGGATTGGTCCATACGCGACATTTACTGAGTGCATGATATGCCCCGCCAATGCAAGATCGATATCGGCTTCATATCCTTCAAGACCAAATGGCTCATCTTTGTTCTTGTCTCCCATTGTCCAGAATGAGACTTCATACCATCGAAAGCCATTTCCATCTTTACGATCAGCGAATAGGAGAGATGCCGACCAAGTATAAGGCCTATGCCCTGGTCCCTTTTCACAGCCGACACCAATCAGTGCCCACCCCAGGACATCCCACCCTGTATAATGGTATAATTTGCCACCACTTCTCGCATGTATTGCTGCAACGTGTTCTTCGAGCTGTTCGGGCTCTCTTTGTAACTGTAGCCTAGCGCTCCCGAACACGAGGTTGCCACGATGGTCTATTCTTACACTTTCAGAAGAACCACCTATATTTTCGAAAAGATGGTCTTTAATCGCCAACATCTCATTTTTAGCATCAGCAAATAGATCGTTACGCTTACGACGCAAGGTTTGCGCTGCGTGTCGCACTGCTTCTTCTTCGGCCTCGCGTACTGCTACTTGCTTTGCAGCTTCTTCTATCGCTGGGTGCGGCGTAACTTCTTGGGCCTGAGCTTCTCGAATACCTGCCAATACTTTTTCGCACCGAGCTAATGTTGGTCTGGCAGTAGGAGGCTTTCTTAACATATGTGAAATGAATGCGGAAATGCGAGGTGGCAGAACATCTATTGCCGGTGGCGCGGTGTGCAAATGATTTTCGCGAATGTCGTCAATTGATCCGGAAAATGGGGGTTGACCTAAAAATAGAGTGTGAATAATACAGCCAAGCGCATATACATCTGTTGCCGTTGATGGTCTTTCACCTCGCCACTGCTCCGGGGCCGCATATGTCGGCGTCAAGCATTCTCGAAGGGTTTCCATTGATGTGGAATCTTCAACAAATTTAGCGATACCAAAATCTGCAATTTTCCACCTGCCTTCATGATATAAAATGTTTGCAGGCTTTAGATCACGATGAGTAATATCATTAACTTCAGAGAGGCCTGCAATGATAGACATAATAGCCTCGCTAGCTATTTCTGAGCCAACCGTACCTGTTGCTTCATCAATTTTATCTTGTAGACAGTAATCGCATAATGGCATAACAAGAAAATATCTATCTGACTCAGCATCTTGCCCTGCATCAATGATTGGAATGATATAGGATAGCGACCGCTGCATGAGCTGTTGGCCGATAGTGAGTTCTCTATGAGCCGCTTGCGTCGCGTTGAGCTTCAATCGTTTTATTGCTACTTCACCGTCAGGGCCTCGTCCATGAAAAACCTCGCCAAAGCCGCCGGCTTTTCCGATAGGGGACTCGTCATCGTACTCCCACTCTCCTCCCTGTAATCTAATTACTTGCAAAGCCATTAATCCGTTCCTTAATTATGAAGCACGGTTATCTTCACTGATTTTAAAAACATAACTTCCTATTCTACACAAGATCTCCGTTTGCCAGCAAGAAAGCTCCCACGCCATTTTTTTCATGGTAGTTATGGAGATTGTACATAATCTGGAGTCTAAATATGAGCGATGTTGGAAAGAAACTGAAAACGATGCTGGAAGGCTATGCGAAGTTCCTGCGAGATCGGGACTTAGCGCCTCCCAAGTACCAATCACACCTGGTTCGATGGGTCCGGGAGTTCCTGCTATTCTCGGAGGAGCATGGCGGCTACACGTTCGAGCAGACGCTAGACGTGTTCCTGGCCGCAATCGGCAGACGTGTCGGCATCAAGCCATGGCAGATCCAGCAAGCAGCGGATGCAGTACGCATCTACCGCTATCAATACCGGGGTTCCGGCGAGGATGGTGGATCCAGGGCGGTCTCTGATAGTGCGTCAATGAGCGATGATGAAAGTCTCGTGTCCCGCTTACACGGGGTCATCCGCTTGTGGCACTACGCCCGCAGTACAGAGAAGACTTGGAAGTAGTGGACAACTTTCAAACTATTGAGTGGCCAAAACCAGAAATGCTACAGGCACTCTGTGCACGATGAGGTGCTGGGGTCAGACCTTCATTCTTCGGATTTCTTCCTCTGGTGAACGCGTTTCGCGATCACCCCGATCGTGCGGTAAAGCAGTCCTACGCAATCTCTCACTTCTCTATAGCGTGTAGTGATAAACTCGTACTGCCTGATAGATCCACTCGTTGGGAATTCCGGGGATGCATACCCTTAGATGGTGATGAGTAACAGAAATCCAGTCCATAGTCGGGAGTCGGGAGCCACGAGTCGGGAGTCGGGAGTCGACAAACAGTAACAAGTAATGGGTGATGGGTGATAAGTGAAAAGCGACAAAATCAGAACCGAAAACTGACGGCTGAGCGCTGATTGCTGGCGGTTGCTTATCCTGAACACTAATACCTAATACCTGGTACCTAGTACCTGCTTCTAACTTGATTTCTCAAGCAGCAGCCTGAAATAAGGTGCATGTCCCTCGAGTTGAGCAGAATATGAGTGCGCTTCTGCGTGGTTGCGAAGTCACCACAATTGAGATCTGGTCCAGTGCAGTTACAAGGAGAGTCTTCATTTCTGTTGCCCCTCCAGCGCCCCTCACTTGAGAAGCTCTTGGCCGAGGAGCCTGCCAGTCACACGATCGCCATTGCCTATCGCGAATACGGTTACGAGCTGAAAGAGATCGTTGACTGCCTTGGTGTGCACCACTCCACGGTCAGCCGCAGGTTTCGGCGCCAGGAGGAGGTACCATGAGGTAGTGCGTGATTGCGGGACCTGAGCCTATCAACTCTAAGGTGTTCATTCTTGGCATCCGCAAAAGGACGATTCGGCACGGGCAAGGTTGACAAGACGTACAAAGGATGTTATTGTATACGTCATGAACACAAAACTGACGCTGCGGATGGATGAAGATCTGGTGCAACGGGCCAAGGCGGAGGCCTCCCGCCGCGGCAAGTCGGTCTCTCAAATGGTGAGCGAGTTCGTCGATTCACTGAGCTCGCCGCAACGAGATAAGAAGAAGCTTACGCCCATCACAGCCTCACTCGTCGGCGTGCTGAAAGGTCACCGTGTCTCTGAATCGACCTACAAGAAGCACCTTCGGGAGAAGCATCTTTGAGGGTGCTGATCGACACTAACATCGTCATGGACGTCCTGTTGGCCCGTAGACCCTTCGTTGAATCGGCGTCCAGGGTATTCTCATTGGTTGAGCAGTCCAAGATCGAAGGCTCCCTTTGTGCGACAACTGTGACCACTGTTGACTATCTTCTTACGCAATCGCTTTCCCGCGACGAAGCACGCCTAGCTCTTCGCGGACTGCTTAACCTGTTCAAGATTGCTCCGGTCAACCGATCTGTGATTGAGAAAGCTCTTCGGAGCAAGATTGAGGATTCTGAGAATGCTGTTCTTGAGCAAGCCGCACGCTTGGTTGGGGCTGAGGCGATTATCACACGCAACACGAAGGACTTCCGCCGCTCGTCCATCAAGGCCCTTGATCCCGCCGAACTGCTCTCGGCCCTTGAGACATAGTGACAGGTCTAGAATCGGGGCCCAGCAGAAGCTCCTTACTCCTGAGTTCCCTGAGATCGCAGATCTTCTCTCAGATATCAAGCCTATGAGCAAGCTAAGTTTCAGTTCAGGACAACGGCAGTGCCGAAACCCATTCTGCAGTAGTCGGGATCGGTGGCTACTGGTTCGATATAGCAGGCTGTGCTTTCGGGAACAGGCCAGATACCGACAAACGAGGTGTAGTTTCCGTCGGGTGCCACTGCGACCATCGTAAGATCGCGTCTTAGCCCTGCGACGGACAGTTTCCGTCGACGATCCTCCAATTCATCGTTGATTGTTGTATCTTCTCTTGTACAATGCCACTAGACTTTGTTCGCCAGGTGACAGTTCTCATGAGACTTCGAATCAACCAGATCATTGTGAAATTGGAATACACGCCCGAGGACGTCTTGCAAGCCATCGCCCGACAGCTGGGAGCGCAAGAGCAGGATCTCAGTGATGTTGAAGTGCTGCGGAGATCCATCGATGCTCGCAAGAAAAACCGGCCTCCGCTCTACGTGTTGTCAGCGGACGTCACCTACGCCGGCGAAACGCATCCGGCCCTCGCGCCAGGACAAATCAACATCGCTGAGGAAAGAAAACCTCGCCCTGTAATCACGGCCACTCGCCAAATGGCTGAACGTCCTGTCATCGTCGGCGCAGGGCCAGCAGGTCTGATGGCAGCACTCACGCTGGCTGAAGCCGGTTGTCGTCCGCTGTTAGTTGAACGCGGGGCGCAGACGGAAACGCGACAGCCTCAGGTTGAGGCATTCTGGCGGCAAGCCCTTCTCGATCCGGAGAGCAACGTTCTCTACGGTGAAGGTGGAGCCGGACTGTTTTCCGACGGAAAACTGACTGCACGATCCAAGGATCGAGCCTCAATACGCCATTTCTTCGAAACACTCGTTGCCTGTGGCGCATCGCCGGACATTCTCATCGACGCCGAACCGCATATTGGAAGCGACATCCTTACAGAGATCATCCCTGCACTCCGTCAACGCATTATTGAGGCAGGCGGAGAGGTGCAATTCGACACAAGACTCGACGATATCCTGATCGAGGATGGCACACTGCGCGGCGTTGTCGTCTCAGGAACCGAACACAGAACGGATGCCTGCTTCCTCGCCACCGGGCACAGCGCACGCGATGTCTACCGCATGCTCGGTCAGAAGGCCGTGCCTCTCGAAGCGAAGCCGTTTGCCATTGGCATACGCTTGGAACTCCCTCAACGCCGGATCGACTGGGCCCAATATGGACGTTGGGCGCTGGAATCTGAGACAGGAAGTGCCAGCTTCCGCTTGACATGGAAAGGTGGACAGGACAACAGAGGCTGCTACAGCTTCTGTATGTGTCCGGGCGGACTTGTGATCGCCTGTGCCTCGTCAGAAGGCATGCTGACGACCAACGGAATGAGTTTCTCCGGTCGAGTCAAGCCGTTTGGAAACGCTGGATTCCTCGTCCCCGTCAGCGCGAAGGACTTCCCAGTAGCAGAAGATGAACATCCGGCGCTTGCGGGTATCGCATTTCAAGAATCGTTTGAGAAGGCAACATTCGAAGCCGGTGGCTCAGACTACAGTCTGCCCGCACAGATGCTGACCGAGTTCCTCGCAGGGACTGACTCACTGAACATTCCCGCTGAACGTTCGTGCACGCGAGCCGTGCCCGCTAATCTTGAAGCGTTGCTTCCTCCCGTCGTCGTCGATGTTCTCCGCCGCGCCATTCCCCGCATGCTTCGCGAATTGAACGACGTACGCACAGAGGAAATTCTCGTGTATGCCGCTGAAACCCGAAGCTCAAGCCCTGTTCGCATCGTTCGCAATCCCGCGACCTGGGAATCTCTTGGAGTACGTGGTCTGTATCCACTTGGAGAGGGATCTGGGTCTACGGGCGGCATCGTCAGCTCTGCCCTCGACGGCATGAATGCGACGACACGCTGGGTGTCGGGCAATGGGTAAGGCGGACCCGCGCGCAGCCAGCGCGTCAGCTGCTGGGAAAGACCGCCTGCGACAATTCTCGATACGACTCATAGACTGGGTATCCCGTTTCTCGAAGTCGCTCTGTCGATTGATGTCCTCTAGAAACCAGCGCAACGGACAACCCCAGTGTCTCAGCAACTTCTGCGTCGTGAGCCGTGTCTCCAATGAGGAGAGCCGTACGCGGATCAATGCCGAAATCCTGCTGTAATTCACGGCCCCGCGAGACCTTGGAGTCACCTTCTTGATGGGCAAGCCCATAGACACCCGTGAAGAATCTTGGGATCCCAAAATGATCGATCATAGAACGCAGCATTCCTTCTTCCATGGCTGACAGTACGAATTGCCGCAGTCCTCGCGTCTTAAGTTGGCGCAAGGTGTCCAGAGCCCCGTCATGAAGCGGACAATCCTTCAGCGCCGGAGCATACTCCGCAAAGAAATCGGCAGATAGGTCAGCCATGGTTTCACTCTCGAACGTAACCCCTATGCGACGGTAGTAATCCTGCACGGGAAAACCGAATACGTCTCGATAGGCGTCTGCTGTCAACGAGGGCAGATTGCGCTTTGCCAGTTGCCTATTCACCGAACGGACAACAAGATCGAGGTCATCGATCAATGTCCCATTGAAGTCCCACACTACGGTATCGAACCCCTCTTGCATCGACATGTCCTCCTTGCGTGTTCATATGATCGAGCATCAGACTTGTCGATGCACGTCGCACCCGGACAATGTGATTAGTTGAGCTCGCCACGAGAAGCGGGAACAATCTCCGTACCATGCTCAAACTCGCATCTGTCGACAAATCGCAGGTCTATCGGGCCTTCATGGAGGCGTTCGCCGACTACGCGATGGACGTAAGCGGCACCAAAGAAGACCGTATGTTGCTGCGCATGTCTAAGAACAGCGTGGATTTTGATGCTTCTCCCGGGGCCTACGATGGAGATCGCCTCGTCGGATTCACGCTCATCGGCATCGACAAGACTGACGGCATCCTTACAGCCTACGATGCAGGGACGGGTATCATTCCCGATTTCCGAGGACAAGGTCTTGCTAAGGCCATGTTTGACCACGCTCTTCCCGAGTTCGAGGCGCGCGGAGTCAAGCGTTTCCTTCTCGAGGTCCTTCAGGATAACAAACCGGCGATCAAGGCCTATCAGAAGAGCGGATTCACCGTCTCACGCGAGTTGCGTTGCTTCGTTGCGGAAACGGAAAGCCTCAGGAACCGATCTGGCAGCGCAGGGATCGACGTTCGACCAACTGACGCGGCTACCTTCGAAAGCCTAATACCTGAAGCCGATTGGACACCATCTTTCGAGAACCGATTTACGGCCCATCTGGCCATTCCCGATCATGTCACGTTTCTAGGTGCGTACGACGGAGACGATTGTGTGGGCGCAATAGCCTATTGTCAGGCACTAAATTGGTTGCTGTTCTTGCTGGTCAAGCACTCTCATCGACGCCGTGGCGTTGGCAGGTCGTTGCTGCAACATCTAGCGACCACAATGCCTGAAGACGCTACCAAGCTGCCTGCCCTCAATGTCGACGGACACGATACAGGAATGCAAGCATTCTTCGAGGCAACCGGATTTAAACACCTCATCGATCAGTATGAGATGACTCGAGATCTGTAGCCAGTTTTCTGACAGACTGCTCCCCCATCCTTGGAATCGACACGTCCGCGTGTACACTCATTCACATGCGGACTCAACGTTACGGCTCGCTCTCATCCAAGATCTACCGGTGGCTCATCGATCCCCTGCTGGCGCGGCTACGCCCCAAGATCGCACGGCTAGGCATCAAGTATGGCGTGAACAACATGCTGGACATCGCAACAGCAACGGGCGCGCAGTGTCGAACTCTTGACGCTGTTGGCATTCGCTCGGTAGGGCTTGATCTGTCGGAGGCAATGATTGCTGCTGCCAAGGCATGGTCATCAGAGGATATTGAGTACGTAGTCGGTTCGGCGTACGAGCTTCCGTTTGTCGATGCATCGTTCCACGCTGTGTTACTCAGTCTGGCGTTGCATGAGCATTCTGAAGAGGAACGCACGAGGATGCTGACCGAAGCCATGCGCGTTCTTGAGCCAGACGGACATCTCATCATTGCCGAGTATTCAGAACCAGCGAGAACGTGTCTTCACATCCCGTGGTTCGTCATCCGACTGATCGAGAATCTTGCGGGGAGCGAGCACAAGGCAAGCTTTCATCAGTTCATGGCAACGGGTGGATTGAATGGACTTCTTCGGAGGCACGGTCTCCAGCCAATCGAGCTTGAGCATTCACACTTCCACACCCTCACGATTGCCGTCGTTCAAACGCACAGCCGTCTTGAACCTTCTACACAGAGTGAAGATGCGTAGAGGCAACCGCGCGATGCGTTAACCGAGATGCCCATGACGAGAACAACTCAAGCGGTTGTTGCGTGAACTCAAACCCTGACAAGACAGAAGCTGTCACCGCCGAGGTCGGAGAGTTCACGAGTTCGGAGTGCTAATGCTGCTGAAAGTCAGGGCGGCTAACGTTTGGATCAGCCGCGAGTTAACGAGTCGGCTGAATCCTTTGGTTCGGCTAGTAATCTTGCTTGGAAAGCGCTTCAAGCATTCTGGCCACTCTGCCTCCTATGGTTTCATGAAGGAGCGCGACCATAGATTCGCTGTATTCTTTGGTCTGTGCCTGGACCTCGCCAAGCTCGTTCAAAACACTGTGGCAGCTTTCCGCCATTCTTTCTCGTATCATCGGCCAGCCAAGGCCGGTCTTCTTTGCCATCTTCTTCCAGTCACCAATCGTGAACGCGTTAACTGATTCGCAGCCACCGATTTTCATCGCGAGATTCTTGGAGAGATCAGGCCAAGCAAGAGTGGAGACAAGATCATAATAGGGAGATAGCCTTCGTTCGCCACCGGAATACAATAACGAGTAGTTCTTGCCGTGAGCATCGGCGTTGCCAATCAACACATTGAAGATCAGACCTTTGATAAAGTTGGGAATATCAAGAACAGGTGCAGTGGACCAGTCTCGAAGCAGCGAAATGCAGTCGCGAAGCATCGGACCTCCCTCTGCCTGGTACTTCCGCTCCGGCGGAAATCCCAGCGCTTGACAGAAGTCCTCTTGGTGGAGTCTGGTCGTATTGCCGTGTTCGTCAGTCACTCGGTCATATCTTTGAACTAGAATGCAGGGTTTCTTTCCGATCGGACGGTATTCTGTATTGGGTACGTATAAGCCAGCAGCCTGCGCTAGAGCCATGCAAAAAATCTCATTGGTGGCCAGTCCCGGAAAACGATCTGGCTCCGGTTTCAGTATGTGGGTGCTGGGAGTATCGCCAAGAGGGAGACATATTCCGTTATTACGAACGATGACCGGCAATTTATCCTGCGCACCGGCGAGTGAGAGTCGCAGTCCATTCATACCAACCATTAAGGGACGACTGGGTAACTCGGTTATGATTTTTCGTAACTCCGGTTCGGTCAGTTCGCGGCAACGGGTATTCTTCGGCTCTGTCGGCGTAACACCTTCAGGAAGTAGGCTGACAGCACCAGCGCACTCGCCTCCTATCCTCTCTAACATTGCAAAGTCATTGGTGTCACTGATCCCGAGTATCTCTGCTATCTTTTTTCGTGGTCTGTCTTCAGGTAGTATGCCGGCAAAGAAAGGCCGGGCCTTTTTCCCCAAGAACACCCTGTTTTGGAGAGGTAGTGAATGGGAGAGGGGCATGGCAGTCGGCTTTTCCAGCCACGTCTGATCGTAGGAGAATTGTAGCAAGCCACTATCGTCTTGTTTGAGGCTTCCGACTCTCTCCGCATTCAGATATACGACCAAGTTGTTCACGATTTCTCGCCTTGGCCAGTGTCAACGCCGGGAATAGAGATCTGGAGCTTGAGGCCGAGGGCTTGGAGAACCTGTAGGATTTTTCCGATTTGGCACGTTGGCTTGCCCTTCTCAAGATCACTAATGAAGCGCAGACCCGTACCACAGGTCATCGCCAGATCTTTCTGGGCAACCTTCAACTGTTTACGCCTTGTGCGAATAGTGGCACCAAGCTCCTCTGGGGTTTTCATATTCATGTTACCGATCGGGAATATACCACGTCACCGAGTATCTGTCAAGTAGAATGTTACCGTACGGTAATATTCCGTTGCGTGCGAACCTTCTTGGCATGCATGTTCCCGATCGGGCACATTAATGATTCAAAACGATGCCAATAACCGGCGGGCGACAAGGAGCGAGAGGAGCGAAGCGCGCTTGCGGACATCCGGTTGATTGGCATGTTATGCATCATTTCCTACTTGAGCAGCACTGCCTTCCGAGGCAGCGTTTCGACGGACGCCTGGATCATTTGAACCAACTGATGCAGCTCGGAGCGATTGAGGTTCTTAAAACCCGCGCTATCCTCGAAGACATAGCGAACCGACACAAAAGCGTCGTCATAGGTTCGCAGCAACTCTCGCAATGATCGATTCTCTTGATGTAATGAGGATGTCGCGTACGAACTCTCAAGGTGTTCGCGAACCTCCGCGTCAGCAGCATCGAAAAGCTTACTCGGTTCGTGGCCCCACTTCGCGGGCTTGGCTGTAACGACCCCGCCCTTCACTCCATCGCCGTGGTCTTCGAGTGTCTCGATGACCGAATACGAAGACAACGATTTCAGAAAAAGTTCGAGCGCGAACACGCAATTCATCAATTCCGGAAGAACGATTCCCGACCCAGGGGGTTGCGTCGCGAGAAGCTGAGCAGCCGCGAGAAATTGATTGGCCGCGTCCAGGACCTGCGGGTCAGGGACTTTCTTCTTCACGTAGCCGTACCGGTTTGTGATATCACTCATGATGCTTAACCATGATTAGTGTTCAAGCTTGCGAGATATCACCGAGGTGCTTTCGCCCGGTGTTCCCCGCTTCTCATCCGCCATCTCGTTTCACCTATCCTCACATATTGACATCGGTATTCGCGCATCCCATCCTACAGCCATGAAACTGCTGGATCAAGTCCACTCCGCATGCGCCACCAAGCACTACTCCCAACGGACGGAGGACTCGGGAATGCCAATCAGACCCCGAAGCCGCTGCGCATAACGTCCGGCGATCAACCGCAGCCAGGAGGCGCGAAGTGCCGAGTAGCCGCCAGTTGGATTGCCCTCGTTAGGGCGTAGTCTTTCGTGCCGCATCGATCTTCCTATGCACCAGGGAGGCTATTGTCAGGATGTCAAGGGCGTCCCTCTCGGACATGGGCCATTCGACCTTTGGATTATGAGCAGCGGGGTTCCGGATCGTGCCGAAGAGACCGATCAAGAGGTTCGTGAAACCTCGTTGCTCACCCCTGTCCGTCTCCGTGGCTAGGGCATTGATGGCAAGCAACGGTGCTCCGCTCGCACCGAGACTGAACGCATCGGTCACTAGAGCCGCGCCGTCCGAGGTTAGACCTGACATGGTGCGGACCTTGGCTGCGATGCTCTTCATTGCCTCGAAGACAGCGTGGAAGTAGTTCTCCTCAACGAGCTCGGCTCGGCAGAAGCGAAGTACGTCCTCGTGAACGCCACGGCTCTCCAGCGCTTCCTGAAGCCGATTAGCTCGACGAAGAGCATCTGTCAGATTGCACGCCTTCTCGGTACGGCGAACAAGACCGTCGTCGCCAACGATCATACCCAGCAAAAGGAGAATCTTGTTGAGTTCAGTACGCCGGAACTCGAACCCGTCAGGATCCGTTGTGTACCGGACCGGCTTCATTGCCCGATTGATGAACATCAGTACGTGGTTGCCGAGTTTCTTCTCGTTCTGCCACTCCACAAAGGCATTGAAAAGCCTTTTCCACTTAGTGTTCGAGGGATCGATATCCTTCACTAGACAGTCCTGGAGAAGGTACGCGATCTGACTCCCCGTCAAGCCCCGGTCGGTGTCAGCGAGGACCTTCGCAATTGCCTCAAGGTCCTGCGCGTCGAATGGCGGTACTGGTTGCATAGTCTCACGCCCTAACCATGATTAGCGTGCAAGCATGCGAGATATCACCGAGGGGATTTCGCCCGGGGTTCCCCGCTTCTCATCCGTCATCTCGCTACACTTGTCCTCACACATTGACATCAGTATCGTTAGCATCCCATCCTACAGCCATGAAACTGCTCGAACAACTACATCGACCCTGACACACTCTCCACTGACGAAGGCAAGCTCCGCGAGGTAGATGAAGTAGTTCGCTCGTGCCAAGCAAGAAACCCTCATCGCACTCTCTCAAGCAACCCAGTCTTTTCTCATCGAAGGATGAGCATGAACGCGTGAGTCGTTAGGTCAATATACCCGATTTGGAGAAGGAGCGAAAGAGATCGGCCTTCTTCCGGGGTCGCGGGGTCGTGTCTTGCACTTCAACACTCGAATCTGCCGGAAGATGCAAAGAGACCTCAGCTCTCCCAGAGTGTTCTGATGGGCACAGCGTAGAACCCATCGCCGAATCCAACGGTTATCTCTCCGTCGTAAAGCACGACGCCTGAGGCAAATCGCTTCCCGGACGCCTGCTTTAGCTTCCGTAGACCTTTGAAGTCTTTGTTCGTAACGGTTGCAGAGGCCTTGACCTCAACGCCGACGATTTCATGGGCTGCACGCTCAAGCACGATGTCCACTTCATATCCGTCTTTGTCTCGAAAGTGATGGACCCGAATGCCCGCCGTATCCCAACTGGCATGGCGTCGCAATTCTTGATACACGAACGTCTCCACCAGATGACCCAGGACATCGCGGTTCTGATTGAGGGCTTCCGGATCGAATCCTAGCAATGTGCAGGCAACCCCTGTGTCTCCCACGTGGATCTTTGGGGTCTTGATGAGACGCTTGAGCTGGTTGCTGTGCCACGAAGGCAGGACATCGATCAAGAAGATGCATTCAAGTAGCGTGACGTACTCACGAATCGTTTTGCGGCTTAGCTGGAAGGGACTGGCCAAATTCGAGACATTGAGCAGTTGCGCGGTCTGTCCGGCAGCGAGAGAGAGCAAACGAGGCAGCGCATCCAGGCTGCGAATCCGAGCAAGATCACGCACATCACGTTGAATGAGGGTGCCGACATAATTTCTGTACCAAGCAGCTTGACGTTTCTGTGTTGAGCGGGCAAGTGCCGCCGGATAGCCGCCCGTAACAATGCGAACCGCAAGATCCTTTCCAAGCCTATTGTGAGTCCTCGTTTTGAAGGTCCCATCAAACAGTCTTCTGAGAAAAGAAGGTGGCGTAGTGGCAAGCTCGCACTGCGCTAGCGGATGCAGCCGTAGGATCTCCATTCGCCCCGCAAGCGAGTCGGCTAGCTTGGGCACAAGAAGCGTATTTGCTGAGCCAGTTAGGATGAATCTTCCAGGAGTGCGATCCCGGTCGACAGCAATTTTAAGTGCGGAGAACAGCTCCGGAACGTGCTGAACTTCATCCAGAATTGTCCTCGCAGGCAAGTCAGCGACAAACCCCACAGGATCGGCTTTGGCAGCTGTAGCGACCACATCATCATCGAAGCTGAAATAGTCGTATCCCCTTGTATCGCCAACCGCCTGAGCCAGCGTTGTCTTGCCGCATTGACGTGGTCCATGTATGAGGACGATGGGAGTATCAGCCAGTGCGTCAGCAAGGGAGGCCTCTACAAATCGAGGGTAGTACATGTCAGCAGTCATTTCGGCTGATTGTACCTTTTGTTGTCGGCTGATTGCAAGTTTAGGCATCGGCCATTTGCACCTTTACGTTGCGGCCAATTGGGAACGGCAACTCAAGCAATGCCGGGGGTCAGGGGGATCAGAAGGGAACGGGGTCAAGTCCTCGGGGAACGAGGTCAAGTCTTGCAAATCAACACTTCGCATCCTAGAATCCGGATATGGCAAGATCTCGACGAATCGAATATCCGGGTGCCGTCTACCACGTAACAAGCCGTGGAAATGCTAGAGTGAAGGACTACCGGTGGAGTAGCTATCGGGCAACCGCTGGACATGCAAAGAAGCCAGAACTGCTGACAACCGATTGGTTGTTGGAGCAGTTCACTTTTAGTCGGTCGCGAGCAAAGAGAGCGTACCGACGATTCGTATCACAAGGCGCCAATGCATCACCGTGGGAGAACCTCCGTGGACAGATCTACTTGGGCAGCGATTCCTTCATCGACAACCTACCACAGGCAGACGACAGTCTGCTTGAGGTTCCAAGCCAGCAGCGGCTGGTTAGTCGACCAAGCCTTCTAGAGCTCCTCACCCCAGATCAGAACATTGATACCATTTATCGAGCGTACCGGGACTATGGATACACCCAGAGGGAGATAGCACAGCATCTTGGCCTTCACTACGCAACCATCAGCCGGAGGATCAACAAATGGGAAGAGACGTACAGAAGCCGCAGATGTTGATATGCAAGAGGTGAACATCCAAATGCCATATCAGAAAGGGACTGTCTGGTTCTACTCCCATTTCATTGATCTGCTTCTGCGGCCGGTACACGCACAGGTGGTACAGGTCTGTAAGGAGATCCGCCCTGAAAACGTCCTTGATATCTGTTCAGCAACCGGTGCCCAGTGTCTTCTCCTGGATCGGGCGAGGATCAACGCAGTTGGGCTCGACCTCTCCGAGGCGATGGTCAGGTCGGCGCGGCGGCGTAGTCCTCCCACCATCCGCTACGTGTGTGGATCGGCGCTTGCACTCCCGTTCGACAATCAAACCTTCGCTTGTGTCCTTCTCATCCTCGCGTTGCACGAGCACACCCATGCGGAACAGTTGACCATGCTCAGTGAGGCACATCGTGTCCTGCGCAAGGAGGGAACGCTAATCCTAGCTGAGTATTCTCCTCCCAAACGTGGTTCGCACCGTTTGGCCTGGTCGTTCATCACCATGATCGAGCGGCTCGCCGACGGGGATCACTACCGCAACTTTCGCGCGTTTGTGGAGGTCGGCGGAGCTGAATCCCTGGAAGACAACCTCCCTCTCTCAGTGCTAGCACGGTACCCTCTCTTCTCTGGGACGGTCTCCCTCCTAGAATTCCGGCAACGCATACCTCTAAATCGTGATGAGTAACAGAAAGCCAGTCCATAGTCGGGAGTCGAGAAAGACAGGTTCTAAGTTCTAGGTGCTACGTTCTAGGTGCAACGTTGGTGGTCAGGGACTGGCTGGTTTCTAACGAGCCCAAGTCAGAAAGCTGCCTGTCCCTATTTTCCGACGCTACAAACGGTATGACAACTGTCTTCTCACCCTCACCCCGGATCGAGGGTTCGCCGGAATGGCGATGCATCTGGTCATGCCGGACTTGATCCGGCATCCAGATGCCGGCAAACAGTGATGAGTAACGGGTAACGTAAAGCCACTGTTGTACTGGATTCCGGCTTTCGCCGGAATGACAGAGTGGGGGAATTCCGGTGCTTGCCCTGGACCCCGATCCAGGGTTCGCCGGAATGACGGACACCCCAGTGGAGTAGAACTCCACAGGGCAGGCAGGTTCCGACGCTACGAACGGTCTATGTATTCTTGTGTTCAACTGAAAACTCACAACTTTTCTACCGCAGGTCCGAACAAGCTTTCAGCCGTCAGCGATCAGCCTTCAGGAAAGAGCTATCAGCGCTCAGCGATTGGCTTTCAGTTCCTCACACATAACCATCCAACTATTGCCTTGCAGACTGCTTCTCCCAACGACCTCTACGAACTCAATAAACTCTACAGACTCAACGAACCCCATGAACTCTACAACCTTCTGCCATCCGTGGTTCAGGAAATAGGGTTTGTGTACCTCGATCTTCGAAACAGTAGTTCAAGGTCGAATGATGAGCAGTAACACCGACGCCGACCCAACTCCGCATCTCAGCCAAGAACCTTGGAGCACTTACGCTTCCAGGTTTCTGCCCGCGCTGTTTCTGACTGAAGCATATGCTCCTTGTCCGCAAGTTGTAAACGCTCATGTGGGCCGTTGCCCGTCACCTGACAAGATCGCTACGATCGAATAACGCCACAATCGCTCATAGCGCTTAGTGTTGTGTTCGCGGTCTGCACTTGTAGCCATCCTTATGATCGAAATCAGCAAGAATCGATCATAGTGTTACTCAAAGCATCCGCTTGCGCGCATTGACAAGTCGCGTTAAGAGCGATAACATAGAGAAACGATCATAACGCTGTGAGGTGCGGTCGATGACTCAACCCGGGCAGTACATTCAAGTAACCGAAGGGTACTCCGCTTTCGTCCCCGATCCGCTGCCACCTGAGCTGGAGTGGACAGCTCAACTCACGTACGCACTCTCTGACGCCGATCGTGCGATCGGCCGGTTAGCGGGGGAGGGCAGGCGCCTGCCCAATCCCCATGTTCTTATGCGGCCGTTCGTTGCTCGGGAGGCTGTGCTATCGAGCCGCATTGAAGGAACACAAGTAACCCTTGGAGAGCTCCTCGCTGCAGATGCGGGTGCCGTCGTCGATCGTAGTCCAGAGGATTTGCGCGAAGTTGCCAACTACGTGGTCGCTCTTGAATACGGCATCAAGCGCCTCAAGAGCCTTCCGCTCTGCGTTCGCCTGACCCAGGAGATCCACCGCCGGCTGATGGAGGGTGTCCGGGGTGGGCATGCTCGCCCCGGAGAGATTCGTGACGTTCAGAACTGGATCGGCGTTCCAGGCTCGACACCACACACCGCGACCTATGTACCTCCACCTCCGGCAGAATTGCAGACCGTGCTTGGAGCGTTGGAGAGGTTTCTGCAAGACCGAAGCCTGCCCCCGCTGGTGCAGATCGGCCTCGCCCACTACCAGTTCGAGGCGATCCATCCTTTCCTGGATGGGAATGGCCGAGTCGGACGTCTTCTCATCACACTCTATCTCGTGGAACGAGATATCCTCCCGACACCTCTCCTCTACCTGAGTGCCTTCTTTGAGGCGACCCGGGCGGAGTACTACACAAGGCTTCACGCGGTAACAGAGGAAGGGGACTGGGAGAACTGGATCCTCTATTTCTTGAACGGCGTGGCGCGTCAATCTGAAGATGCCGTGGACCGTGCGGAGAGGATGCAGGAGAGGCTGGATGCGTGGCGACTACAGGTGGCTGGTCTAGGATCGCCAACACCAGCACGTGTCGTCGATCTTCTGGCCGGCAATCCTTTTGTCACGGCCAAGGGTGTTTCTGCCAGCCTTGACGTTGCCGTTACCACCGCACGGCGCGCGATCGAGCACCTCGCCAGCCTTGGAGTTGTGACTCAAACCGATGCAAGGCAGCGGGATCGCGCTTACTGCGCGACCGCGCTCCTTCAGATCCTGGAGGAACCGGCAAAGCTTGCACCCTAGGAACCGATCATCTTCCTCGGAATTCGCGGTACGCAAACCATAATTCTTTAACGAGCAGCAACCACGGATACACATGGATATACACAGATTGAGTGAACAAACACAATCAAGAGAGGTTAAGATCAGTGTACATCAGTATTAATCAGTGGTTCAGGAAATAGGGTTTGTGTCGGCGTGGGGAGAGTCAGGCCTTCATTCTTAGCATCCACAGCGAGAACGATTCCGCGCGGGCAAAGACAAACCAGACATGACAACGACTGTTGGAGAAGCAATGGCACAGTCTCCACATCACTTATGCAAGTTCCTTGCAGCGATGAACGACAGGCCGTGGTTGGTCAACGCCTTCGCCGTCCGGTTCACTGCGGCATGCTTGTCCAGGTAGTTGCGCTCTAAGAAGGGCATTAATCCTTTGGCTTCGATCTCCGCTTTGGACAGGAAGTATTCGAGGATGTCCGAGGGATGATCCCGGGTCTTGTCAACCTCTGGTCCCGCTCCTTCGTGTTTGGCGGAGATGTTCGCCACGTGATCGGCGAGTTCAACCAGCTCATCAGTACGATCGTAGGGTTGGATGACGATTGACTTGTAGGTCTCGGTAATGTGATGTTCAAAACGAATCTTATCCTCAAACCCAAGCGCTTTACGAAGCTTTGCGGCAGTTTCGAGCGTCCTGTTATTCACAGAGTTCGACCAGTTAAGTCCGATAAGAGATGTCGTTCCATCTCCACGGGAGAACAGCTTTGCCCCAATAAGCGTCCACAAAGCTGCATAGGGATTATCGTTTCCCATGTACACCGAGATCTTGAACTCAATGTCCACTCCCAGCTTATGGAGGAAGTAGCCCAGAAGGACGGTTCCGGGGTTAATGTTCAGTACCTGCCTGATCCCATAGGTGGTATAGTAGTGGAGGTATTCATCTAGCCACTGCAGAGCGTGTTCATTCGGTTGACCGATCCCGCCAAAGTAGCCGGTGATTGTGTCGGGCCCACCAAGGTGGATGTTCGATCCATCAGTCCCTTTGGTATCCAGCGTTTCTACATAACTCGCCCCGATGATCTGCATCGCTGCAGCCACCGCGAGGGTATCGCCGTTGTCCTCCACTTGCTCCTTCATATTTCGTACGCGGATGAAGCGTGCGGGGATTATCTCATCGTTCTCAATCGCCTGTTTTGCCTCCGCGATCAACCAGGGGAAGAACTGCAGGGCGCTGATCTCGAGAGTCACAGCGGACTCGTCTCTAAAGGCCATCGAATCCAGCTTGGAACCGAGGACCTTCCCACGAAAGTCTTTGATGCCGATAAATGCATCCGAATCCCGCTGTCTGGTAAGCCACTCCAAATCGGATAGATAAGGAGAGTTTTGCTCCTTCAATTGTGATAGCAGGTTCTCCAGCTCTCTGGCCTGTGCCGCCTTACGGTTGATTTCCTCGGGCCCGCCGTATCTTTCCACGAGATCGAGCAATTGGTTGATGAGCTCGTTTTCAGGATCGAGAATAAAATCGTTAATTTCTTTCAGTTGCTGTTCGCTGATTCTCAGTTGCTGGCGTAGATCGGTCACCGGATCACCCTCCTCTGAAGGTTGATACATAGCTTATTGGTATGAATAGCACTATTCATACTTCTTGGTTAACTGCTTAAACTTTTCCTCTTCGCCATTGAGCATGTGGTAGCAGTGCTCGCTAGCCGGAAAGGCACCCACTTTAATATCTTTGATGTATTCGGACATCGCGCCGGTAATAACTTCAGCAATGTTGGCGTATTGCTTGACGAACTTTGGAGTAAATGCCTGGAATTGACCGATCAGGTCAGAGACGATCAACAACTGTCCGTCACAATCCGGACCTGCGCCGATGCCGAACACCGGAATGGAAAGCCTGTTGGTAATGAAACCTGCTACCTCTGGCGGGACGGCCTCCAGCAACAGCAACTGTGCCCCGGCCTGTTCAATAGCTAAGGCATCCTCAATTAACAGCTTGGCCGACTCTACTGTACGGCCCTGCGCCTTGTGGCCACCGAGTTGACCGGAGCTTTGTGGGGTGAGGCCAATGTGTCCGCAGACGACTATCCCCGCATCAAGGATGGCTTTGATACGGCTGATAACCCGCACACCACCCTCCAGCTTAACTGCATCCACCCCAGCTTCTTTTAGGAACCGCCCAGCGTTTGCCACGGCGTTTTCATCACTTTTCTGATAACTCATAAACGGCATGTCGCCCATGACGAAGGCAGTCGGTGCGGCGCGGCGTACGGCCTCGCTGTGTACAATACATTGATCCATTGTCACGGGTACAGTGCTCTCGTAGCCATAGACGCACATCCCCAACGAATCCCCGACCAGGAGCATATCCACCCGCGCGGCCTCGGCAAACTGAGCGGTGGGGTAATCATAGGAGGTAAGCCATGAGATCTTCTCCCCTCTCTCTTTCATCGCTTGCAGGGTCAAAATCGTTACCTTGTTGCGTTTCTCCATAGTTCATCGCTCCCTTTTGTTTCATTCGTTCGGACCAATTGTATCATTTGGAAGCGCTAAGCAACAAACCGAGCCGCATCTGTTTCAATAGGAGATAGAACCGACCGATAGGGAACCATAACTGCGTTGAAGGCTACTATTGCCCGAGCCCGCCCTTACAAGCTCCAGATGATATCGCCCACCTCAGGAAGCGCAGCCATGGGCAACCTCGCGCCGTTGCGCTCTGCTTTCAGCCATCGCATCACAACTCTGGAGAAGGGGAGAAGGCGCTCCCATCTCGGACCCAAGAAAAGTCCAAATTCGATCGGCTATTTCCTCCACCATTATCCCTTTAAGGTAGGCGGGCTTCAGTGGATGCCTTGCGAACTAGTGGGCTCAGACCTTCATTCTTAGCATGTCATCGTCTCATGAATTCCGAGGACGCATACCCCTAGATCGTGATAAGTAACAGAAAGCCAGTCCATAGTCGGGAGTCGAGAAGCAGTCGAGAGCCAAAAGCAGTTGAATGGTTGGATAGGGAAAGCAAACAAGCCAAAAGACCAGGATTGTGCTTGTGTAGCTTGGGGGGTGTAGTAATTAGTTTAGGGATGTACTACACCCCCCGAGTAATCTGGTAGGAGGTAGCCCGCAGGCCACCCCCTCCCAACAGAACGGTACGTACCGGCCAGGTATACCGCTCCTCGATCAGTGACCGAACCGATTAGGTCCGAGAGA
>Ga0315548_1001334_pt1 | contig 21027 bp, 15 predicted proteins | sample SalMarSW160110MG_2_FD_202540 | JGI IMG/M metagenome (GOLD analysis project Ga0315548, IMG submission 202540) | Salt marsh sediment microbial communities from the Plum Island Ecosystem LTER, Massachusetts, United States - Salt Marsh Sediment SW1601-110 ...
GGCCGATTTGGAAAAAATTCATATCAACTTTATGAATCGCCGCGGGCAAATTCTCTCTATTCCGTTGACGTCGGTTGCCGATATAAAGCGGACAACAGCGATAACCGATATCAAGCGGAAAGACCAGAAACGGGTAGTAACAATCTCGGGTGATGTGGAAGGAAGAGTGCAGTCTGAAGTGCTGAGGGATGTGCGGGCACTTTTATCGAACGATCAATTGCCCGAAGGGTACAGTATTAAGTTCACCGGATCACAAGAAGAACAGCAGAAAGCATCTTCATTTCTCAGCAGAGTCTTCATTATTACATTGCTCGTAATATTTTTTATTATGGTAAGCGAATTTAATTCTCTGAAAGTACCGCTGGTTATTATGGTTTCGGTGATTCTTTCGCTTATCGGAGTGATGTTCGGCCTCGTTGTTACGAGGACACCTGTTAGTGTAATGATGACAGGAGTCGGTGTTATTGCACTCGCAGGTATTGTCGTGCGTAATGCAATTGTCTTGTTGGATTTTGTCAAGCATAAATATGCCGAAGGCGGACTCAAACTTGACGAAGCGCTGGTTGAAGCCGGAAGAGTTCGTCTCCGGCCGGTTGTTTTAACGGCAGTGACGACCGTTTTTGGGGTTTTACCTATGGCAACAGGAATCGATTTCGATTGGTTCCATTTCCATCTTGTTATTGGTGCAGAAAGCTCGGATTTTTGGCGCCCGCTTGCTGTCGCGATTATTTTTGGATTATCCGTATCAACATTTTTAACGCTCGTTATCGTGCCGACAGTTTACTCGCTTTTTGATGAGTGGACTATTGAGATAAATAGAATTTGGAAAAGAAAATTCGGCACGAATGATAATGAATAACGGAAATTGCTTCATTTGAAATGAATAATATCTTTGCATGAGTTTATGTATCGGTTTTACGCACAGAATGGAAAGTATAAAAAGGCTTCTTGATGTTGAAGAGGCCTTATTATTTTTACTTCAAGCGGAAGTCGATAGGTATATATAGTTTTGAGGTTACCGGGCCGGTAGACTGCATCGCAGGTTTAAATGTATACTTCATTACAGCTTCAACAGCTGCATTATTAAATACTTCGCTTGAACTTTTCACAACCTTCGTCTGAATCGGTTTCCCCTGAGGGTCGATGGTTACTTCCACAGTGACTCTTCCCTGAATTCCCATTTTAATAGCAATTTCAGGATAGACCGGCGCAACCCGTTTGATAACATCAGGCGGAGTTTCGATTGCAACAAAAGGCATTGGTGCCGGAGCACTTGTTTTTGTACTGGGTTGTTGTGCTGGTTGTTGTGCTGATTGTTGCGTCTGTGCAGCGGGAGGAGTTTGAGTTGTTTTTGGCTTTGTACTAGTCGGTTGTGCAGTTTCCTGCGGTGTTGCAGCAGGCTGAGCAGGTCTTTTTGTTTGGGTTACAGGTCTACTTTCCGGTTGTTTCTTTTCATTCTTTGAAGGCTGTTTTGTTGATTCTGCAATAGAAGTAGATTCCTTGGGTTGAGTAGTAGAAGCAGCAGCCGTAGGTGTTTGAATCACGATACTGTCCTCTACAGGAGGAGGTTGCTGTGTCTGCTCCTGATTTGTTTGTATATTGTCGGAGGAAGAACCCTGAGAGAAGATAAGCCATGATCCAACAGCAAGAACTGCCACTGCTGCTGCTATCAAAATCGGCAGTTTTGATTTTTTCTCTTCCTCAATTAGTACGTATTTTTCCTTAGGTGTCTCGATATCCGGGACAACTGTCTTTGGTTTTTCAACTTCAGCTTTTGTTTCCTTCGCTTCAGTTTTAGTTTCTTTTGCTTTTGCTCTTGTTTTTTCTTTTTCCGCAGAAGCTGCTTTTTCTGCTTCGTTGCGGTCATGCAAAACCGCGAGTTGTTCGATCTTTTGTTCGTATTCCTTGGCTACAATGCTTCCCGGTTCGATAATATAAATGCGCCTGATTTCTTCAAGCGCCCGCTGATATTCATGTTTCTCTACATAGTCGTCCGCACGTTGAAAATACTGGCTTTTCAGTTTTTCGAGAGCTGCTTCCTTTTGTTCTTTTTGGGATTCGTCTACTTTGGTAGCCGAAGTACGGCGCTGGATATCGCCTATTGCACGATCAAGCATGGAGGGAAGAGATTTTACAATTCCAGAACGGCTTTCCTCCGGCAAAGAACTATCGCATAATTTTGCAATCTGTTTTTCGATGGCAATGAGGTAAATATTCTTTGAATCTGCCGATTTAACTTCTTTTATGATCGCATGGGCGTCGGTGAATTTTCCGGACTCTGCTTTCTTTTGAACTTCGTGCAGGCGATCGACGACTTTCTTCTGATTTGTTAATATGTCTTGTGGTTCCATGTTGTCGTCTCGTTATATATGCTGTTGTCAGCTTCCGCCAATTGATTTCTTTTCATTTGGATAAACCAGTTTCAGTGTCTGGCCGGTCTGTTGTGCATGCCGAATCTCGTTTTGCCGTACGCGCAGTTCTGCTTTTTTAACTTCTTTGTTAAGCGGGTCGATGACATAGGCTTTCGCCAATTCGTCGAGTGCTTGGGCAAATTCATTCTGCTTCTGAAGTTCGTCCGCTGCTCGTAAATGAATCCAAATCAACTGATCTCGTTCTTCATCCTTAGCATCGGATTCGCCGGATTTTGCAGCAAGGTCACTTTCGCCAAGCTCTGCATTTTCCTGAGCTTTCATTACCTCTTCTTCAAGCGCGATGAGATCTGAATTCTTTGGATCGATCGTCAATCCGAGGGCGATCTCCATAAGTGCTTCATCGTATACTTTGTTGGTTAGATGTTCACGCGCCTGATGGATATGCTGATTTAGTGATGTTTTTTGAGCGTTCTGGTTTTTCTGTGCCTGCCACTCAGTCAATTCCTGCTGTATCTGATTCTTGAGTTCGAGTAAATCTTTTCGTGAAGAATCGAGTGAGAGTGCTTGGTCTATTTCATCGATGGCTTCTTCGTAGTTGCGGAGAACTTTGCATTCCTTTGCATGGAAGATGTGTTTCTGGATAATTTTATTGTTCTCTTCAGACTGCTTTCTTTTTTTGAATGCATCCTGCGCTTTTTCGATATCAGCTTTTGTTGCTTTCAGATTCTCTCTCTTTGGATCCAGCGTAAGTGCCTGTTCAATAGTCTTGAGAGCATCGTCGAATAATTCCTTGGCAAGGTATTCTTTTGTCTTGAAAAGTAAGTCCTCAATTTGTGTATTTTTCTCTTCCGCTGCCTGTTTCCCCTGCCACCGTTGGTAGGCATCTTGAATTTGCTGCTCAAGAGCTATAAGTTCTGCGTTGTTTGGATCGTAGGAGTATCCGTCTGCAACCTCTGTCAATGCTTCGTCAAATGCCTCCCGATCGAGGAATTCCTTTGCCCGGGTCTGATGTCTGATGATCGCGTTTTTCCGGGTTTCTTCCTGTTGTATCTTATGCTGCTCCTCTTGATAGTCGTGAAAATCTTTTTGAAGCTGAGATTCAAATTTCTGGATTGGCTCGTTTAAAGGATCAAGCATGAATGCTTTTGCAACTTCGTCGAGCGCTTTGCTGTACTCGTTCTCGGATGCGTATCGGGATGCTTCTGCGATGTAGCTGGATATTTTTTCGGCGGTCTCGTCGGGAGGAATAGCTGCCAAGTCTTCTTGCGCTGAAGCCGCATCCTGTGCTTTTTTAAGATCCTGCGCCGTAATTACTTCATGCTCCATCTGCTTGACATCTTCATCGAACGGATTGACTATAAATGCAAGTGCAACTTCACCCAGAGCATCTTCATATCTGCCATCGTTCAAATATCCGCGGGCCTTAGACAGGTAGAGGAAAACCTTTTCCTTGTCAGCGCGTCGTTTGGCTTCGGTTTCAGCACTCTCGCCGAGTACGGCACGTTCACGCTCTGCTTGTTCAAGCTGGCGGAGTTCTTCCTCTTGCCGGCGGCGTACAACTTCTTCCTCCTGCTGGCGCTGCTCATTAGCGATACGTAAGGCCTCTTCTTGTGCTGCCTGAATACGTTTCTCGCAAGCTTGCAATGCATCATTAACCGGATCCAATACATATGCCCGTGTAATGACACGCAAAGCTTCCGACCACTTTTGTTGACTGGCAAGTCGCTCTGCATTTTCGATATGTTTTTGAATTGCGCTGAAAATTGCTTCACGTTTTTTCCGCTGCTCTTCCTCCCGTTTACGGTATTGTTCAAATTGTGCAGCTTGTTCCTGTTCCTGGGCATCACGTATTTTCCGCTCTAATGCCAAGACGTCTTCGTTCAGCGGGTCTATCACAACAACAAATGCTAATTCACTTAACGCCTCATCAAGGCGGCCGTTCTCGAGAAAATCTTGTGCACGGTTGAGGTACTGAGTAATCTTCTGTTGTTGCGCCAGTCTTCGGGCTTCCTCTTCTTTGCGCCGTTTCTCTTCCTTCTCCTTTTGCATTCGCGCTACTTGAGATCTCAAAAGCTCCTGGCGTTTGCGTTCATCATCCTGCTGTTTCTGAAGTCGTTCTTGTTCGTCGTGTAAACGGGTTTCTTCCTGGGTTTTCCGTACGTTGTTTTCTGCTGCATGAATTTTTTCATTTGCAGGGTCAAGCAGGTATGCACGCGCAATTTCATCCAGTGCGCGGTCGAAATCACCTTTTGCTAAATAATCCTTTGAGCGCGTTAGGAAGGTAGCGATCTTGGTTTCAATGGCCTGTCGCCTAAGCTCTTCATTCTTCCGTCGTTCCTCTTCCTCTTTTTTGCGAATTACTACTTCTTGTTCTTGTTTTACTGCAACAGCAGCAGAACGCTGCGCTTCAACGATAGCGAGATTTGAAATGTGTTCTAAAGCAGCCGGAAGAGGCTGAGGTGCAGGCGGCTGCGGGGAGATCTTGTTGGCTTCCGGCTTTTTATCTTTCTGAGCCGTAACAAGAGAACGAACTCTTTCTTCATATGCTAATGCGTACAAATTCCTCGGATCCCTGGCACGCGCTTTGGCGATCTCCTCCAATGCAGCCGTGTGATTTCCTTCCCGCACAAGTTTATCGGCTTGTTTCAGGAATATTGCAACTTCTTTTAATTGTTCGGCACTTCTTGCACTCTCTGTCGCTTTAGCCATTATTTAAGCCTATTTTTTCTGCTGTAAAAAAAACACTTTAGCAATTCATGGTATATAATTTCCTACATATTGTCAATAAACCAAGTCACTCAAAAGAACAAGGGGCGTTATTGACGAAGATACCTGAAGGATGCTGCCCTAAAAAGTGAAAATGAACGCATAATGCCGCGTTATTTATGTAAAAATGTTGTAAAATACATCTGAATTTGTCGGGGTGAGAGGATTCGAACCTCCGACCTCCTGCGCCCAAGGCAGGCGCTCTAACCGGGCTGAGCCACACCCCGAACGTATATATATAAATATACGGAAAATCCGGCGGCAAAACAACAATTACTCTCTGATATCATCTATCCTCTTCAAGATATAATTACCGGCGTTTTGTCAGCCACCATTCTGGATTCTGCTTCTCCCGCTCTTTCCAAATTTCAAAGTGGAGAATGGCTCCAGCTACAGTATCGCCGCTTTTTGCGATTACCATTCCTTCCGAAATACGCTGCGATTCTTTTACAGAAATATCCGATAGATGCGCGTATACAGTACGATAGCCGTTAAAGTGATTTAGTATTAAAACATTGCCGAAACCGGGGATGAAAGATAGTACGGCCACTTCTCCGTCCGCAACAGCCAGAACATCAGAACCAACGGGTGTGGCTATGTCTATACCTGTATTTTTTGTGACAGTTTTTAGAACAGGATGGATCTGGTTGCCGAAACGTGACTGTACAGATCCATGTGTCACCGGCCATCGAAGTTTTCCCCTTTGTTGTGCAAAGCCGAAAGAGGAGGCTGATTCAACCGGTTTTTGTACGGGCGATCTAGATCGTTCGTGTTCCCGCATTTCTGCCAACTCGCGTTCACGACGTTCGGCTTCCTCGCGTTCTTTCCGGATTCGTTCTTTCTCGATTAAATCTGCAATTAGCTTTTCAATCTGCTGAAAAGCTTGCATCTTCCGGTTAAGTTCTCTTTTGTAGGTTTTCTTATTCTTTCTTATTTTTTTAAGCACCGCTTGCCGCCGGGAAAATGTCTTCTTGAGTTTTTCTTCTTCACGCGTTTTCTCATTCAGAAGCTGCCGCTCGTGGTGCAGCTTTAAAAGCAGTTGTTCGTTCTTTTGTTCAAGTATGGCCTTATTTTTGTCGATCTCTTTGAGCTCTTTGGCCCGTTGTTCGGAAAAACTCTTCAAATATTGAATACGGATAGAAAGCTGGTTTATCGATTGAGAGGAAAAAAGCAGTTCTAGATCGTATACCCGGCCGTGTTTATATACCGAACAGATATAGTTGGCATAATGTGACTTCAGAAACTGCAGCTGTTTTTCAAGGTCAGAGATCGTTGTTTTGGCGGTGTCGATTTCTGCCGTCATTCCAATTTCTTCTTCTCTAAGTTTTTGTATCAATCGGCGCATAAGAATGGATTGACGTTCGAGATTATCGAGACGTTCGAGCGTGACTTTCTCTTTCTTGTTGCTTTCTCTTATTTTTTTCTCGTATGCCTGAATATCACTGCGCAGTTTCTGTAGCTCATTTTCTTTCTGTTTAATCTCACGTACAGTCTTCTGGGCAGAAGCGGGAAGTGCGATGATTAAAAAAAGGACAAAGAGAAAGATGCGAGACAGATAGAACATTACCAGCGAATTCGTTCAGCGTTCTGTGGAATCGTAAAGGTAAACTGAAGTTGTTCGATGTTTACCATAATATCGGAATAATTAAGCGTCAGCATTTGCTGTGTTTCAGGTTTTGTGATACATATGGCGTACGGCATTTTGATTTCGCCGACATTCTCAAAATCGTTGAAGGTTTGCTCGAGTGTAAGATTCCCGTTGTGATCCAAAAACTGAATTTTTTGAATGTATAAGGATATCGGTTCAATCCAGTATCGTCGAGTAGAATTATTGGAATTATATATGAAAACAAACTGGTTGTCTTCTATGCTTTTCTGGTCGGGAGAGCGGAGATCATCGTCAAGAAATCCTCCGCCGGAAAAAATATTCAGCAGATCATCAAAATTTAATTGTACGTGAAGGATACGATTCAGGTTTTCTATGCTTGTAGAACCGGTGATGAGTTGGTTCTCTATGCTGTTATAAAAAGCGAATTCTGTACGGGTTAAAAGTGCAGATCCAACTTTAATGCCGAACGGTCCGCGAAGACTGATTAGAACAGAGTCAGGTTTGCGGAGTGTCAAGATAAATGCACCGCTTTGAGCTATTTCCGGTGTTTCAACAGATATCCGTCCTTCACCTTGAATGGATTGAATACGTGTGTGATGTGTACGGGCAATTTCTTGTACTTCCTCAGATGTGATAGACATGTCGCTCAAATTCAACGTGCTTGTTGTTCGGCATCCGGTGTATAAAAGACTGAAAAGGATCAATATTAAAGAAAAACGCTGTAGCATTACTTCACTCCTCGCATGATTTTTTCTTGTGCACTTTTGTTCTTGGAATCCAACTCAAACGCTTTTTTCCACGACTCCAGGGCTTTCTCATTTTGCCCCAGTTTCTCATAGACATCGCCAAGATGCTCGTGGACAACAGAACTGGCCTGCCCGGTTATTATTGATTTTTCAATATATACTGCGGCATCTTCGTAATTATGTAATTTAAAAAGTATCCAGCCGTAAGTATCAAGGTATGCAGCATTGTCCGGTTCCGCGGTAATAGCCTGTTTTGACATTTCCAGCGCGCGTTCCAGTTGAAGTCCTCGTTCGGCGAGACTGTATCCAAAGTTGTTAAGAAGGAGAGCGGATTTTGGATCCTGTCTCAATCCTTCCTCGTATATACTATCGCTTTGTGCATAACGCTGTAATCCATCTAATGTCAAAGCAAGTGTACTGATAGTATTGAGATCTTTTGGGTTAAGCTCGTATGCTTTCTCCAATGGTTTCACAGATTCTTCCTGTCTATCCATTCGTGAGAGTGCTAGTCCCTGCAATAAGTAGAAACGGAAATCGTTCGGCAGGATATTTTGCGCTTGTTCCATAGTCTCAAGCAGTTTGTCATACTTCTTTTGATCAAATAAGGAGGAACCAAAAAACCACCACGCATCGCCATGGCGTTCTTCCAGTTTTGTTACTTGTTCGAAGTAGCTTCCGGCAAGCGAGTCTTTATGCTGATTTGCTGCAATAGCTCCAAGATACCAGCAAGACCGCCAGTCGGTTGGTACTTCTTTGTGCAGGTTCTCAAAAAAAGTGGTTGCTTTTGGAATCAATGTAGAGTCATGCTCCGACAATCCAAAGAACCCGATACCGATTCGCAACTTGATTTCCGTATTCTTAATATCCTGATTTAAAAGTCCTTCATATAGATCGATTGCTTTTTGGAATTGTTTTTGCTCTAAATAAAAATCTGCGAGTGTGGCAACGGCGTCTGTATCTGAAGAATCCGATGCAACCATTGACTCGAGTAGTGTCTGCGCCTGTTCCGGTTTACCACTCTTTGAATAGGTTTTGGCGAGTTGCTTCAGAAGCTGCTTATTGCCGGGATCAAGCTCTAAAATTCGCTTATATTTTACGGCAGCTTCATCATAAAGCTCGAGTGAAAAATAAAGCTGTGCGCATTGAAAAAGAATATCCAATTGCCCGTCATCTCGGCCGAGTAATTTCTCGTATATCTCAATTGCTTTCAGAGGGTGCGACGGCTTATAGAGATGCGCCAGTGTGAACCAACCGGCAGTATAATTTGAATCGATCTTTACAATTTCTTCGTACTCGCGGATCGCTAAATCCGGCCGCGATGCTTGAAAATATATGGTCCCAAGATTTTCGCGGTAAGTTATATTCTGCTGTTCCAGCCGAACAGCTTCAGCTGCAGTTTCAACGGCACGGTTGAATTTGTTCAATAGCAAATAATCTTTAGAGATAGCATAGAAAATCGCAGCGTTCGGCTCTGCTTGAAGCGCTTCTTGATATTCAAGGATTGCTTCCGCGTAGGAACCCTTTGCATCCAGTGCCGTGCCTTCGATAAAATGCTGAAGTGCACGATCATGACGCATCTCTTTAATTCTATCGCTCTGCTGTGCGTTTGTGTGGTCAGAACGCACTGATTGAGAAGAATTACTGCAGCCGTAGAGAAAAAAAATCCCCACGATTGAAGTGAGGAATAAAAATGACTTCAAGTTGCTGTTCATCAATATAAATATATTGAAACACTACATAACTTACAAGTATAGCGCCGCTTGTTTTGTAAATGGAAAGCATGTATTTTTGATAATATATGGAAACAGCCCAGATATATGACCTTGCTGTTGCTTGGAACTGGGAATATGACCTTGGATTTATTGATTATGTGCGCAAGGCTGCCTACCGAGATGATATTTCAGTATTGGAAATTCGTAATGAAAATGTCGAAGAAATTTACGACCTATTATGCAAAGATAGAATCCGCTTCAGATACTTTCTTGACCGTGCTTCCGATGAAGACGAAATGTTCCAGCCTTTGGCATTGTATATATTAGAACAATTCCGTTCCGGCGGCACGACTGCACCGCATCCTATCAATCCATACGATCTTCAAGCCATTGCCGCCGATAAAGCAACGATGCATCTCGAATTTCTTTCGCATAATATTAATGTTCCTTATACCATCATTATATTGCCGTATAATCACAAAAATGAGATTGGGCTTTCGTTAAGCGAGTTGGCAAAACTCGGCCGGCCGTTTATTATCAAGCCGGCAAATACAACCGGAGGCGGCTTAGGTGTTGTGATCGGAGCTGAAACCCTGAAAGAAGTTATCGATGCGCGCCAATCTAATAAGAATGATAAATATCTGCTGCAGGAGACGATTACGCCGACTATTTTTGCCGAGCGGCGGGCATGGTTTCGTGTATTCTATGCTTTTGGCGACATCATCCCTTCATGGTGGAATGACATCACTCATATTTATTCTCCGATGTCTGAAGAAGAAGAAAAGCGGTTAGGTCTCGGACAACTTCGAACCATTACCGACCGTATTCACACCATTTGTCAGCTTGAATTCTTTTCAACGGAATTAGCTTTTACTGCCGATGGAGGATGTATTGCAGTAGATTATGTGAATGAATTGTGTGATATGCGGCTTCAATCGGAGATTCCCGACGGTGTACCGGATATCATTGTTCAACGTATCATTGCCCGAATGATGGAGTGTGTGAAATGCAAGAATCTCGGAGGTATGTAGGAATAAAATACGTATGTGATTTTGGGAAAACCACTTGACTTTCAATGAGTGTATTAATAAATTTAGCAGGAGATATGACAAATCCACTATTATTCATTCGCAATTGTTTGGAGGCTTTATGGGTCTCAATAAATTGATAAGTAGCAGCCTTTTACGAAGACATTCTTGGTTTATCATTCTCGCCCTGTTTATGTTCATACTGGCCGGCTGCGGTGAAAGCGAAGAAGTTGTAATTGAAGAATCTCAAGAAGCAGCGGAGGAGACTTCGTCCGATCAAGCACTAACGAACTTCATTGGAGCTGATACGGATGTATCATCGACAGGGTCCAGCGCCACTAAAATAGCACAATACGAAAAATTGGTTCAGGATCTCCGTACGGAAAATACGAGCTTGAAGCAAAATATTGTAAAATTGGAGCAGGAAAACCGAAGCATGAATGCTCGTTTGACCGAACTTAATGCAAAGTATATGTCGGAGAAATTTAGAGCTGATTCTACGGAAATGCTGGCTAAAGGTGCGAGTATGGCGCCAAAGGCAAAGGCTGTTATAGATAAAGATGATTACCTTCCGCCTTCAGAATCGACATATGATTATGCTATGGATCAATTTAGAGCGCGCAGGTATGATTCTGCTGTCAAGGGTTTTAAAGCAATTGTTGAAGGCGGCGGCCAGGATGAGTTGGTCGGCCGGTCAAAGTATTGGCTGGGTGAATCCTACTTTGCACAGAAAAACTATAGAAATGCATTGCCGTTGTTTCTGAATGTGCTGAAAATGAAAAGTTCCGTAAAGAAAGCCGATGCTCAGTATATGCTCGGACGGACGTATGAGAACCTCGGCAACAAGGCAAAGGCTAAAGCAGCTTATGAAAAAGTAGTAAAGAATTATCCGATGAGCAGGAACGTAAAATCTGCAAAGGCACGTTGGGCAAGATTATAATTCGTTTTTTAATAGTATATTGAAAACCCGTTAGCTGCTGTGCAACGGGTTTTTTTATGTGTCTTCGGAATATCGTTACTGCGGGGGATATACCATAATCCTTATGCTGCGTGGAATAATTCATTTTGTGACTATAGACGCATAATAATTTCCGTTGCTTCTATAGTTCTTTTATCTTGTTCAATCCATCTATTTATTGAATTCATCTTCTTCCATCGCTATATTGAACATATGTCTAAAAATTTAACAAAGTATGTCTGCCAGTCGTGCGGTTATGTCTCGCCGCGATGGATCGGTAAATGTCCGAACTGCTCCGAATGGAGTACATTTGTCGAAGAAGCTGCAAGATCTTTGAGAGCATCTCGAAAGTCGGGTGTTGCTTCAAAGATTGAACCAGTTTCTTTCGATCAAATTGAGAAAGAGGATATTCCGCGCATTAAAACGATGCTGAACGAATTTGATCGTGTGCTTGGAGGCGGACTTGTACCAGGTTCGCTTGTTCTATTGGGCGGCGATCCGGGTATCGGAAAATCTACACTTATGATGCAGCTGGCGATTGCGTTGAAAGATAAAATAATTTTGTATGTAACCGGTGAAGAATCCGTTCGGCAAATCAAACTTCGCGCCGAACGGCTGAATGCCGTCTCGTCAAAAAATATTTTACTCCTTGCTGAAACCAACCTCGATCTCATTCTGGATGTGATAGAATCCGGCACTCCGGATCTTGTTGTTATTGATTCTATTCAGACCATGTTTCGGCCCGGACTTGAAAGCGCACCGGGCAGTGTAAGTCAGGTGCGTGAATCCGCCGCCTTATTACTGCGCCTTGCCAAGACCCGCGGTATCCCGGTCATTCTTGTCGGGCATGTAACAAAAGAAGGCGTTATCGCGGGGCCTAAAGTAATAGAACATATGGTAGACACTGTTCTCCAGTTTGAGGGCGAAGCTCATTATGCTTATAGGATTCTGCGTGCGTTGAAGAATCGGTTCGGTTCGACTAATGAGATCGGAATTTTTGAAATGCATGATACAGGCCTGCGGGAGGTCCTTAATCCGTCCGAAATATTTCTTTCAGAGCGCCATTATGGTACTTCAGGCTCCACTGTGGTCGCAAGTATTGAAGGCTCACGCCCCATCCTTGTTGAAGTGCAGGCGCTGGTAACACCTACGAACTTTGGAATGCCGCAGCGTACATGCACCGGTTTTGACTACCGGCGGCTGGCATTATTGCTCGCCGTATTGGAAAAACGCGTCGGGATGAATCTCGGCCAGCAGGATGTATTTGTGAACGTTGCCGGCGGTATCCGTATCGATGAGCCGGCAGTGGATTTAGGAATAGCTTCTTCTATTGCATCGAGCCTGCGCGATATTCCCGTCGATTCGTCGTCTGTTGCGGTTGGTGAAATTGGACTGGGTGGAGAGATTCGCACGATCGGACAAATTGAAAAACGTGTTCATGAAGCGGCGAAACTCGGATTCAAACGCATCATTGTTCCTCTGCATAATTTGAAAACACTTAAACCAACCGGCGATATCGAGATTATCGGAGTTGACCGCATTGAAAAAGCTATAGAAACACTGATCGGCTGATACCACTATCTTACTTCAATCTCTTATGACTAAACTTATTCTTGCAACGCGAAATAAACATAAAGCACAAGAGCTGCAGACACTGCTCGGCGATCTCAATCTCGAGATACTTACGCTTAACGATGTTTCTACTGAATTGATCTTGAGAGAAGACGGGAACACTTTCGAGGCTAATGCACTTCAAAAAGCCCGCACAGTGTACAATCACACGAAATTACTCACGTTAGCAGATGATTCCGGTCTGGAAGTATTTTTTCTCAACGGCAGACCCGGAGTGTTCTCCGCCCGCTATGCCGGTGTAAATGCAACGGATGAGATGAATAACCGGAAATTGCTTATGGAGATGCGTGCTGTGGCGCCGCGTCGCAGGAGGGCACAATTCCGTTCAGTGCTTGCCCTTGTAGGCAAAGGTATTGAAGAATTGACGGAAGGAATCTGTACCGGAATGCTTGGCGAAACTCCTCGCGGTACTAACGGATTTGGATATGACCCGATATTTATTCCTGCCGGATTTACTAAAACATATGCAGAACTCAACGCAGAAGAAAAGAATCTTATAAGTCACCGTGCCCGGTCATTAGCCAAAATGAAAGAGGTTTTAAAAGCGAAGCTTCTTTTCTTGACTAAATGAATGATTCTTGTTATTATTCACGCGGTTACTGTCTCTACCAGTATGAAGGTGTAATGAATGCCTACACATGACGAACGCATACTCAGTCTTCAGTCTACCGTCTTATTCCATCAATTATCGCGCGATGAAGTACTGCAAGTAGTCAATAAATTCCGCGAGGAAAAGCATTCGGCAGGTGCGATACTCTTTGATGCGGATACATCCGGCGATAAAGTGTTTCTTATTGAAGAAGGGAAGATACGTGTTTCCCGCGTAACGACTTTTGGCGAGGAAACGACACTTGATATTCTGGAGCGCGGGGAAGTTGTCGGCGAACTTGTATCGCTTGACGGCCGTACGCGTTCTGCGCGTGCTACATGCATCGAGGATTCGGTTCTTCTCTCGATGACGAAAAATGAATTTGAAGAATTACTTCTTGCGAGTCACAAAGTGGCGTTTAATCTTCTCCGCGAGCTGAGTGCGCGGATTCGCAAGGCAGACGATAATATCGTCCAAAGGCTCGAAGAACAGCGTCAGACCAATGAGATACGATTCAATAAGCTTCATCAACTCATTGAGGCGAGTAAAATTATTAATTCTACACTTGATTTGGATAAATTGCTCGGATTAATTCTCGACGCGTCAACAAAGAGCACTAATGCCGATCGTGGTACGTTGTACCTTGCAGATAACATGAAAAAAGAATTGTGGTCGAAAGTCCTACAAGGCACAGATATGGTAGAAATCCGGCTGCCTATTGGCAAAGGCCTGGCAGGATATGTTGCGGAGACAGGCGAGACGATTAACATTCCCGATACATATGCCGACCCTCGTTTTAATCCCGATATTGATAAACGCAGCGGTTATCATACTTATAATATGCTGTGCATGCCGTTAAAGAACAAAGACGGTAAAATTATCGGCGTGTTTCAGCTTTTAAATAAAAAGCAAGGCTCTTTTGACAGCGAGGACATTTCATTTATTGATGCTTTTTCTGCGCATGCGTCTGTTGCAATCGAAAATGCACGAATGGCGCAGGAGATGGTTCAGAATGAACGTTTGTCTGCTGTCGGACGAATGGCCAGTGTTATTATCCATGACATAAAAAACCCGATGGGAACGCTGCGGGTATACGCCCAGGTGATGAAAAAGAAATCGGGCAACGAAGAAGCGAGCAAGCTTGCAGATGATATGATCCATCAGGTGGACCGCTTTGTGAATATGACACAGGAAATCTTAGATTTCACACGCGGCGTGAGTGCCACCAATTTTAAAGAGTTCGAATTCTTTGATGTGATGAACAGTGTATTGAATTTCATTGAGAAAGATTTAGAGAAGAATAAAATTACATTAGTAAAAAATACAAAGTTCAAAGGTACCGTACGGCTTGATCAGGATAAAATGGTTCGTGTTTTTTATAATATTGCCAGTAACGCACGCGATGCAATGTCCGAAGGCGGTTCGCTGACAGTGACAACAGCCGAGCATGACGGATACGTGCGTATCGATTTTACGGATACGGGTTCCGGCATGCCGGATGAAGTAAAGAACCATATCTTTGAGCCGTTTATGTCTTATGGCAAAAAACACGGTACCGGACTTGGTATGGCAATTGTCAAAAAGGTTATTGATGACCACAATGGAAAGATAGAAATCGAAAGTGCTGTAGATAAGGGTACAATAATCTCCATCTATCTTCCAATAATAAAAAAATAAATTAAGCAGGTACCGCTGAAGAAAACGACTCTTACGTTTTGATTGCCGTTTCTTTGTCCCTCCTCTAACAAGTATAAAAACCTCTGAATTTTACCGGACTATAGTATGCAGGAATGCTGTGAATTGTACAAAAAGAAAGCCTTCCTTAAGTGTCATAAAAGGAAGGCATTGTCTATGATTTAATTGCAGATTATCGGGCGATACCGAGGAGAATCGAAAATATAATCCAAACGATCCACAATGCAAAAGCAACTCCAATGCCTGCACTTGTCCTCTTTTCTGAAAAAATACTCAAGCCGATGCCAACGACGGCAGTCTGCCATATAGAAAAAATGTTTATAGATGCTAGAAGCATATGGAATTTATCTGTTGGATCAAAGCTGCCCAGAAGTGCGAGTGAACCGCTGGGAGTTGCCGCCATAGAACCGAGTCCAATCATCATTAGAATGGTTACGATACCGCCAAGTACTCCTATCCAGGAAGCGATACCGTACAGCTCAAGATGCTTGCCGTAACCGACAGTCGAGTTAAGAACGGTCTTATTTGCCAGCCATAGAAAGAGTGCACCGCCGAAATAAAAAGCGGCCAGAAAAATAATTCCGCTGATGATGCCGATGGCAATCATCATACCGCCCATCGATTCAGCCTGAGTTTCTGCTTTCTCGGCTTGTTCTTCGGTAAGCTTCCCGTCATCGACCATTTTCTGAATTGCTTTGCTTTGAATATCTTTCATTTCTGATTTCAGCGTTTCATTTGTAAAAAGTATAGTTACTGTTACTATACTGATTAGAATTGTGGCAATGAATGGTACTACCCATAATATGGGTGAAGGAGCTGTGTTCTTGAGACTCTGAAAAACTTCTGAGGGTGTAGCAAATACGTCGCTTATTGCATTCCCTAATGATGGGGCAGAAGGTAATGATTGTTGATCATCCATAGGAACTCCTGGCTAGTATTGTAAAATGAATTAAGTGGATTGATAGAATTATACAAAATATTTTAGATAAAGAAAACCTTATTAAATTTTCCTTTAAATCCGGTGGATCAGTTCTGGATATAATCTGCTTTTAGTAAAATTGTGATACTTTTTGTGTTTTTAATGATCCCGGTGGATGTCTACAATGGTTTCCTGCTCGTTGCAGATTTTACTTTCCAGCTGCAATGTCGGATGATTGATCTTAAAATGTTTTTGCAGCTCTTTCTCGATCTTTTTCGTGATGACACATCCCTGACTGATCAGCCGGTCTTTTACTACAAGGTGAGCACTCAAAGCCCGGAATTGAGAAGAAAGACTCCATATATGAAGATGGTGCACATTCTCGATTTCAGGGAACGAGAGGATAAAATCCGCGACAGCATGCAGGTCGATTCCTTTAGGTGTCCCTTCCGTCAGTATATTGACTGTCTCAACCAGAATACTCCAGGCGCTTTTAATCACAAAAATACCTATTGCCACAGAAATGATCGGATCCAGGATATACCAGCTATACAAGTAAATTAATATGCCCGTTACGACAACGGCGAGCGATTCAATTGCATCCGTTAAGAGGTGCAGGTATGCGCTTTTTGCATTCAGATCATGGCGTGCATCTTTCCGGAGCAGGAGAGTGGAAATTGTATTTGCAATAAAACCGATAACGGCTACTGCGATCATCCAGATTCCGGCAACAGGTTCGGGATTGAGAAAACGGCTGATACCTTCATAGGTAATGTATGCACCGATGAGAACGAGAGTCAGGGCATTAACAAATGCCACAAAAATTTCGATACGTACATAACCGTATGACTTTTGAGAATTGGATTTCCATAAAATTACCTTAGATGCTATATAACTCAGTATGAGCGTAAAAAAATCATTCAGATTGTGCATTGCATCGGATATAAGCGCAAGGCTGTTGGTAAGCAAACCGCCGATAAATTCGAATACAAAAATAACCACATTCAAAATTATTGCAATTAAAAGCCGCTTGCCGGTGCCCGATGTTTCAGTATGCATTTCACTCATGTTCTTAACAATATCAGTGATTTTCAATAATCAAAGTTTTTGAAAAAGGATGGACTTGGAGTCCGTATATATGCAATATATAATATTAAATGTTTTAATAAGGAACGAATATTTAACAGATTGTATAGAGTGCAATAAAAAATAGTCCGGATTGGTTTTCATATTATTTCGTGAGTACAAGTTTCTTCACCGATGATTGATATAGTGTTTGCATTCGATAAAAATAAGTCCCGCTTGCTGTAGCTGACCTGATGCATTTATTCCGTCCCATTTGGCTGTATGCGTACCTGGAGATTTCGTTTCGTTAACCAATGTGACGACTTCACGGCCGAGAAGATCAAATATCTTTAACTCAATATAACTTATCACTGATAACTTATAACTTATTACTGTTGTCGGATTAAACGGGTTTGGATAATTCTGTTCTAATATGAAACCTGATGGAATGGGTGGGCTGTTCGGAACATTTCCCTGTGAGGTGTATTCGAATGCTCCAAGGTCGATTTTTCCATCCGACGTGCGCGCAGAACATGTACCGGGCGAAAGCAACATACGTTGAGGCGGTAAGAAAGCCGGAGGGAAGAGAGGCGAAGGAAACGGATAGCCGGGCGGCGGCTCAAGTAATGAAGTACCTGCATTTACCAGTGGGCCGCCTTCTTTCGGCGAGAGGTTATCGTTCCCAACATCGAAAAAAACAGAATCCGATCCTCTGACCGTACCTGTCCATTGAGACGGAATATTTGTCAATTCGTCCTGTACATAATTGTTTGTACCGGATATTTGTTCTTCGTTTTTCCAATCGGCTTCCACAGTTCGGATAACCGGTGCTGATCCTCCGCCGAGGCGGACAATGATATTATTATGCATTTCCACAGATTCTAAGCTGTCGAACATACGAAATACTGCGCCGTCCCCCATAAGAATCGTATTGTTCACAAAGCGGTATCGGCCGCTGGATTCACCTGTTGCATCTCCACCGATTCGTGTAACGGAAAACGTATTTCTCTTCCACAGGACATTCCCGACAACATCCGAATCTTCACGTTTTAATTCGGCCGGCACGCCTCCGTCCGGATCAGGGCCGATCAGTTCAAGCTCATGATAGCAAGCCCCTTCGATCCAGTTATAATAAATCTCATTACGCTCTGACCGTGTTTTCACATTATTGCCGCCGACGCCGTCGTGTATCCAGCAGAATTGCATGCGAAAAACGCTTCCCGGATGTGCTATTTCATCGGTTGCCATATATATTTGATGCGCACACTGGCCTTCTCCTGACGAATAGATTCCTGAATATTCCAATAATAAGGAACCCGATCCGTTATCTGCTCCCATAATACCATTATTACAGTGGTGGATAATAAGATCGCGCAGGATAAGATCATCTGATTGATGGTATACGCCTCGAAATGCCGCATTTCGTACTTCAAATCCTTCAAAAGTATAATGATCTGCTCCGTCGATGAAAGCTATACTATTTATACCCCCATCGATAATCGGGCGGTTGTTATTGATACGAACTCCCTTGATAACAATCCGTTGTCCCGCGGATCCGGGCTGTGAAAAATTTATCCCTCCTGCATAGACAGCATCCCCGTCAACAAATACTGTGTCGCCGGGAGAGAGGAGATTGCGAACTTGTGCCAAGCTTGTATAATGGCGAGTCGGGCCTATAAAATAGTTTGCCGCCAATAAGATGGATGGAAAAACCATAAATGGGATAAAATACAGTCTGGCTGCGTAGTTCATGAGGCATTTTCGGAGTGCCATAATCTGTTATTCTTTCTCTGTCATATAAATATTAGTAATATCAGTATCGATAGTCAACTATACCTGACGAACTACCGCTGTTGTTTCATTTTCAATTGATACCGAAAGTATATTTCTTGGATCAGTGTAAAAAGTATTGCGCCTCAGTGCATTTATAATATCTTACAGGACATATGCACGTTCTGAATTTCATACAAGATCTCGCGGTTGTTATGCTGACTGCCGGAATTGTGACGGTGATTTTCCACCGTTTTCATCAACCGGTAGTGCTGGGATATATTGTTGCGGGAATCATCATCGGGCCGTTTACGCCTCCGTTCAGTTTGATTTATGACGAACAGACGATAAAAACACTTGCCGAACTTGGCATAGTATTTCTCATGTTCTCGCTCGGCCTGGAATTCAGCGTAAAAAAGCTTGCCCGTGTGGGAATCAGCGCGCTCATTGCCGCACTTTCCGAAATAACCCTGATGATCTGGATCGGATATGAAATCGGGCAGTTTTTTGGATGGTCTACGATGGATTGTATTTTTCTCGGTGCCCTGCTGGCGATGTCTTCCACAACAATTATTATCAAGGCGCTTGATGAACTCAAATTGAAACAAGAACCGTTTGCCCATTTTGTATTCGGTATCCTCATCTTAGAGGATATTCTCGGAATAGGAATTATCGCACTCTTATCTGCCCTTGCAACAAGCGGTTCAGTCTCCACCGGGACGGTTTTTGCGACACTCGGGAAACTTTCCCTCTTTATGACTATCGCACTGATCCTCGGCGTATTAATTGTGCCGAGGCTTCTTTCTTATGTTTCAAAATTTAAAAGCAAAGAGATGCTCCTGATCACTGTACTTGGCATATCGTTCGGATTTTGTCTTTTAGTAATCCGGCTCGATTACAGCATAGCACTCGGTGCATTTCTGATCGGTGCAGTCATGGCAGAATCCCGCCAGCTGCTCACGATTGAAAAATTAATCGAGCCGTTAAAAGATATGTTCAGTGCGATATTCTTTGTTACAATCGGTTTACTCCTTGATCCGGGCGTATTGATCACCTATGCGCTCCCGGTTGCAGTGATCACGCTCGCTGTTCTTATCGGTAAGGTTGCCGCATGCAGCATCGGCACATTTCTCGGCGGCCGTGATGAGGTTGTGTCACTGCGTGTCGGTATGAGTCTTGCACAGATCGGTGAGTTTTCTTTCATTATTGCATCGCTTGGCGTGACATTGAATGTGACCAGTAATTTTTTCTATCCGATTATTGTTGCCGTTTCATTGATTACAACATTTTTAACTCCCTACTTAATCAGATCGGCAGATCCGCTGAGTAATAAATTAAACAAATTACTCTCTTTAAGGATTCGACGGATGCTGAAGGGATATACGGTATGGCTGAAAAATATTTGGCCGAAAGGAGATCCGGCAAAACTGGTGAAGATTATCCGTCGGATCCTTCTTCAAATACTTATTAATATTGCTCTTGTAGTCGCGATCTTTCTTACGGGCGCTTATGTTGGAAATCAGATAGGAACACTTGTTCCAGCTCTTGTCTTCGAGGAAGCCATGAAAAATACCGTTGTCTGGGGCAGTGCGTTGTTCATCTCCATTCCGTTTCTCATTGCTGCATACCGTAAGATTCAGGGTCTCAGCATGATCTTTGTAGAATTAGCGACGAAATCGAGCGTACTTGAATCACGGAATTTTCAGAGGATCCGGAGAGTGATTTCAGAAGTAATTCCAATTACCTTTATTATCGGAGTGATTTATCTGATTTTGATCCTCAGCTCGGACATCGTTCCGCCGGATCACATGCTGATTGGAATTATTATCAGCGCATGCATGCTTACTGTTTTACTCTGGAAGTATTTTGTTAAATTGCATTCCGTTCTTCAGATTGCATTATTAGATACATTCGACGAGAAAGAACGGGAATAATAGTATTCATACCATAGTATCCTTTTTATTGCTTTCAAATATTCTCACCTTATGCAATAACTCCCGGGGTTTTCTAAAAGGAATAGGATGATCCCCGGTATTCCAGTTCCCTAAACAGTTCTGATTATAAGTCGATGCTGCACATTGTTTCTTTTAAGTATCTTTCTTTTTAATCGTCGAAAGCTTCAGCGGCAGATATAACGGGCAGAACCCAATTGCGCTTGTCAACAAG
>Ga0315548_1001341_pt1 | contig 20941 bp, 20 predicted proteins | sample SalMarSW160110MG_2_FD_202540 | JGI IMG/M metagenome (GOLD analysis project Ga0315548, IMG submission 202540) | Salt marsh sediment microbial communities from the Plum Island Ecosystem LTER, Massachusetts, United States - Salt Marsh Sediment SW1601-110 ...
AGAGAAGGAGAATATTACCGATATATGAATAAGACTTCACATGATAGAAAAATGAAAGAATACCAAAGGTTTTTGGTGAAAAATAAATAAAGGGGGTTGACTTTTTCTCATAGTCGCAGATTAACAAGATTTTATTATTCCTGTTAAGAGATTTGTCTCCAGCATTCTAAATATAGCAACTGAGTAGCTCGGATAATCATAAATTTATTCAATTAAACTGTATTGATTTTTGTTAGTTATCCCTTTTTTTGTCGTTCCTTTTTCTCTGTACGCTTAATGCTCCGTCGGGTTCCAGGCGAGCGATATTGACTTCAGAATAATACTGTATATTTTTCTCTCTGAGTTTTGACTTCAACTGGTCTTCTGTAAGATTGGTTTTTGCAAAATTTTTCTTAACAAGTTTTCCGTTTTTAATTATTATTGTAGAATCTCCGTATACGAATCGCGTTATTTTTTTAGGTGCCCTGCAAACCAAATATTCAGATATACAAATTAATACAATGAGAGTGATTATTGCTATTATAGAACGCAGGAGAGATACGACTTCTTCGGGATAAATCATTACATCTCCGACCGCAGAACCAAGAGCAATCACTATTAATATATCAAATAGAGTGAGCTGGGCTAATTGTTTTCTACCTCTTATTCGTATTACAATAAAGGCTACGACAGCAATGATCGCGGTACGTATTACTACTTCCGAGGTTTGACTTAAACTTATAAGCTTAATCATTACGAGTAAAATTATTAGTTATTGGCGAGATGTCAAGTAAAAAACCTTGGAAAATTCATGAATTTTTAAGTCGTAATATGTTTAAACGGTTTAATATTAATGGTTTTCTTGGCTTTACAAGTGAATAAGATCAGTATAAGGTTAAGTCGAAGCAAGGCCTAACCGTTCATCAGGGATGCGGTCAATTTTCCCACCGAGAAAATTGCCGCGCGGCGCTCGGCTTCGCTCCTATTGAAACCAAGGGTTTCAATAGACTATGGCCGCTCAGCCTCCGAGACGCCCTTCTGAACGGTTAGGCCTTGCTTTTAATTTACGGGGATTCTATATAGTGTAAAAAAATCATGGAATTCCAAAGAAAGACCTCACTCCTTTTTCTTGTTTTTGAGAAAATGTTTCACGTGAAACATTTTAGGCTAAAATAGAAATAACGTTGTTTTTAAAAGAAATTTTTTCTTGGCAGGAAAACTTATCTCCGGCATATTTTCCGTAATATAATATTTTGTTTGCTATGCCTTTTGGTATTTGTTCGGGATTTACAGCTCGAATGAATACCCAGTCGTACTCTTCTTCGAGATCGGCTTTCTTTAGAACAAAATTTTTTATTATTTTAAAATTAAGGTCCAGCAGGAGGTTAATATGTTCGAGAAATATAACGGGTTTCTTTTTTGACTCCAGGAGGTGTAGGTTTATGCCGGGTTTAAAAATTTTTAAAGGGATGCTTGCGATTCCCCCTCCTGCTCCAAAATCAAGGATTTTTTCTCCTTCTTTTATTATATGGTAGGAGGTTAGAGAAGGGAAAAGTAGTTTTGTTAAAAGGTCTTTTTTTTGCAGCTTTCTCGATACAAGATTTATTTTTTTGTTCCATAGCATGAGTTCTTCGAGATACAACAAAAACTTTTCTTTCTTTTCGTTTTCGCAAGCGATGTTTAGTTCTTTTAATTCTTTTTCGAGCGAATGTTTCACGTGAAACATTAATAGTGTATTTTTAAGGACAGTGCTACTTTCGGGGAGCCTCTTTGGTCAATTGTGAGCTCGCTTTCAAAACCATAGAGTTTTGCGTCTACGTAGGCATCCAGGATGCCTATCGTCCAGGCCAGGGCTATCCACCAGCCGAGATCTCTTCTTTCTTCAAGTTTATCGTCAAGCAGAGATTGTTGTTCGGCTGACAAGTTGGTTTCTCTTTGGAGTTCGTTTATTTTTAGTTGCGTCTGAACTTCTCTATATATAAGATAGGATTGTACTCCGCCGATTATTATTCCTTTGAAATATCTTTCGGTATAAAATTGTCCTCCTCCGGGGATAATCGTGGTTAAAAGCATTGCTGTTTTTGCGGATTTGGAAATTATAAAAAGTAAAGGAAACATTTTATTTTAACAAGGCTATTGTAACGCCTTCACCTCCTTCGTAGTGTGGCGGGGTTTCTATTCTTTGTATTCGCGGGTCTTCTTTTAATCTTTTGTGAAGCATGTTGCGTAATATCCCGCTCCCTTTCCCGTGAACGATTCTTACTGAATTATAATTCGCGACGATTGCTTTGTCAAGAAATATATCTGCGGATTTCCAGGCTTCTTCCTTGGTCATTCCGCGAACGGAAATTTCTAAAGGAACATCCATGTCTACGCGAATTTTAATTTCGGAAGGTTTATGCGAAGTTTTAATAGGTTTATTTTTTTTCTTCTTTTCTTTTTCCGTAATTGGGGCGAAGGTCTTTTTGTATTTTTTTATTGATTCTTGCGAGGCTTTTGTTTCTTTTATATCTTTTATTGTTTTTTCTACAGTAGAGCGCGCCTCAGCTATAATGCCGTTAGCTTTTTCTTTTGCTTCGTCTATAATTTTCGTTTTTTCTTTTTCTATATTTTCTGTCATTATATCGTATCGTTTCTTTAATTCGTAAAACTTCTCTTTAAGTTTGCTTGTTTCTTTTTCTTGTTCGCGTAATTTCCTGTTTCTCTCTGAAAGTTCCTCGATCAGATTTTCTGCCTCCAGGCTTTCGGAGTCAATAAAGTTTTTGGCTTCGTTAATTATTTTGGGTGGTAAGCCGAGCTTCTCTGCGGTCTTAAGCGTTCTTGAGCCTCCCGGGATTCCAATTTGCAGATGATATGTTGGACCGTTTGCGTATTCCATTGAGCCGTTGATCATTCCTTCTTGATTTTCAACGTAAAATTTAAGAGGGCTTAGATGAGTTGTGGCAACCACGAGGCTTCCTTTGTCCTTTAAGTAATTAAGAAGAGCCATTGACAAAGCACTTCCTTCAACCGGATCCGTATTCCCGCCAAGTTCGTCGAGTAGTATTAGGCTGCTCCGGGCGGCATCCTTTAAGATTTTTTTAAGATGCACAATATAAGAAGAAAAAGAGGATAAGTCTTCTTCCATGGATTGCTCATCTTCTATTATTCCGGAGATGTTTGTAAAAGAACCGATCTCGCTACCTTCTTTTGCGGGGATGGGAATTCCGGCTAACGAGGATAATACGTTTATTCCCAAATTTTTAAGAAGCACGGTTTTTCCTCCGGCGTTTGGTCCGCTAATCAATAGAATCCTCTCGTTTTCCCCAATTTCTAAATCGAAGGGTTCAACATTTTCTTTTTCTCCGAGTAAAAGAGGATGATAGCATTCTTTAATGTTTAAAGTGCTGGTTTCGGGGAATTCCGGTATAATGCATTTGAAGTCTTCTCCGTAGCGAGCTCGGGCTTTGAGGGAATCTATTTGTGTCAGCGTTCTGGTGTTCTTTTCGATAGAGGGAAACCGTTCGGCAACTTTTTCGGTTAGATATTTAAGAATTCTTTTCTCTTCTGTATTTATATCTTTTTCTATTTCCGATATTCTGTTATTGAGGGTAATTATCTCTCCTGGTTCGATGAAAGCCGTGTTCTGAGTGCGGGAGAAGTCTACTATTATTCCTTCTATTTCGTCTTTTCTATCGTATTTTACAGGAAGAACAGTTCTCCCCAACCGGGTAGTTATAATATTGTCCTGAAGGAGATGTTCTTTTTCTTTTAGAAAGAAATTTAGCTTTTTCTCTATATTTTTTTCGATATGAGCTTTTTCTCCGTAAAGAGATTTTAATACGGGAGTTGAAGTGGGTATAATAGAGCCCTTTTCGTCTATAAAAGCAGTTATTTCTTTAGAAAGAGGGAGGAGAGGATTAAGATCTTTGTTAAGCTCTTCCAAAATTTTGTTGTCTTCGAGCGAAGTTTTAATATCTCTTGATAAATCTAGAAGCTGTTTGTAGTAAAGGAGCTTTTCTCCTGATAAAATTTTGCCCCTTTCGGGAACTCTTTCGTTTTTTAATATCTGCAATTGAGGAATAAATTGTATTGCTTGCTTGATTTCCTTTAGGTGTTTAAAGGAAAGGAGTCTTTCTTTTTTTGGAATATCCGGATTTAGATTTAAAATTGCGTTTTTTCCGGGATTGGAGTCGGCATAGGAGGAGATTTTTTTCAATAATAGATCTAATCCAATTGTGCTTGAAAACTTTTTCATTATATTTTACTTCTTTCGTTCTCTAGCGATTGCTCGCTTTTTTCTTGTCTTTTAGGAAGCGGAAGTTCTTCCTTATACTGGTCTAGGCCTTTTATTCTTCTATTTAAAAAATTCTTAAGAGGAGCCTTTACAATAAGAGCTGCTTTATAAAACAAACTATTGCTTAAGTTGCTGTTGGGTTTTTCAACCGGACTCAGGCTTACAATGAGAAAAATTATTATTACAACAATTATCCCTTTAATTGAGCCTATTCCGGCGCCAAGAATTCTATCGAGAAAAGCGAGGGGAGTTTTGTGAATTATTTTTGATAAGATAGAAAAGCAAATACTGATTGCAAAAAAGTAGATGAGGAAACTTACAACGTATTTCATAATTCCAAATTCTATTCCCAAAGGAAGATACATTGCGAGAATGAAAGAAATTATCAAGCCACCAATTTCGGAAATTTCAATTATAAAACCTTTAATAGTTCCCCATAAAAAAAAACCTCCAATAACTACGAGAGATACTAAGTCAAATAAATTCATTTTAATTTATCTTAAAATGATATTAAGGAGATACTAAAAAGGGTTAACTCGACAATAGCTAAGATTAGCTTTTGCGTTAATGACTCCTTCTTCCTTTAGAAAGATCTTTACGTTTCCTTTGTCTTCTTTCGCTTGGTTTTTCGTATCGTTGATGCTTTTTTATTTCGCTTCTTATTTTTTCTTTTTCGCATAAACGCTTAAATCGTTTGAAGGCTTTTTCGAAAGATTCTCCTTCTTTAATTGTTACTCCGGGCAAAAATAAATCACCTCCTTAAAGTTTTTATACTTTTTGTTTTTTTATCCCTATATGTTTTTTGCTCAATTATCGATAAAATAATAATAAAAATCTGCTATAAGTCAAGTCTTTAGATGTGTTAGCATTTTTTAAATCGATTTCACATACTATAAAGAGAAGAAGGGATAAAAGATATAAAATTTTCTTCTTTGAGTACCGGAAGGATTTTTTAAGGATAAGCAAGCATTTTGTCCTATTGACAAAAGTCTCTTCTTTTTTATTTTCAAAAATATGAGTTATTTGCTTTTAATTATCGGATTTGTCCTGCTGGTAAAGGGTGCCGATTACATGATCGACGGAGCAGTAGATCTCTCGACTGTTTTTGGAGTTTCGTCTTTATTTATAGGTCTTTCAATTACAGCATTTGGGACAAGTGCACCCGAAGCAGCCGTCTCGATTAAAGCAGCTATTTCGTCATATCCTTCAATTTCTTTTGGTAATATCCTTGGCAGCAACATCGCAAATATTGGATTGGTTATTGGGCTTGGAGCTCTTATATGGACTATTAAAGCAAGAGAATCGACCATAAAAATAGAGATGCCTTTTTGCTTTATTGTAGCTGTTCTCGCTCTATTGCTGGTTCGTGATGATTGGTATGGTAGAGCAGAAACTTCTCTTTCCCGACTTGACGGAATAATTCTGCTTGTTCTTTTTTCTCTATATGTCTGTTATCTCTATTTTATGGCAAAAAAGGACAGGAGAGTTTTTCGTCGTAGTGACGACTTGCAGAAAATTAAGCGTTCAAGAAGAGAAACGTTTAAAGCATCTCTTTTGTTGGTGTTAGGTATAACAGGGGTGCTTCTCGGAGCTCACTTAATAGTGGATAATTCGGCAATAATTGCAAGGAGATTGGGGGTATCGGAAATTCTAGTGAGCGTCACTGTAATAGCTCTTGGAACTTCTTTGCCGGAAATGGCGACTTCTCTTGCTGCGATGAAGAAAGGAGAACCTGACATTGCTATAGGTAACATAGTGGGAAGCAATATTTTTAATATTCTTTTTGTGCTCGGATTGACTTCCACAATTCATCCAATTGGCTTTCCCTTATTAGCCTTTAAAGACTTATTAATAGTTGTCGGAATATCTGCTGTTCTTTTAATCTTTGTCTATACAGATAGTAAAATATCCAAAAAAGAAGGAGGTGTACTCCTTCTTTTTTATATCCTGTACATTGTATTTGTAATTATTAGAAAGTAAGAAATTAGATTTTTGGAGTAAAGTCTATTTTGTCGTTTAGTGTTTTAGTAAATTCCCCGGCAAGCTTTACGGCATTTTCAACATCCGTTAGAGAGACGATTTCAATTGGTGTATGCATATAGCGATTAGGGAAACTTATTAAACCCGTGGCGACTCCGCTTCTGGTAAGCTGTATAATATTAGCATCCGTCCCGGTTGCTCTTGGCGCGGCTTCAATTTGATAGTCAATGTTTTTTTTCTTTGCGGTACTAAGCAGCATACTAAATATAACGGGATTGATGTTAGCCCCCTTTGCTATAACCGGACCTTTGTTAAGAGATATATCTCCGTATTCCTTTTTCTCTGTGGTAGGGTGGTCGGTAGAAGTAGTTACATCGAATGCCAGTCCCAGATCCGGAGCAATTCCAAAAGCGCTGGTCCGGGCGCCCCTAAGACCCAACTCTTCCTGAACGGAAGAAACGCAGAATAAGTTTACGTCAATTTTTTCTTTCTCCAGATATTTTAGAAGTGCTCCTGCGGCAAAAACGCCCGCCTTATTATCAGTCGCTTTCGTAAGTACAAGGTTATTCTGTAGCTCTTCCATTCCCAACTGAAATGTTATGGGATCTCCTATAGATACGACATTTTCTGCCTGTTTCTTATCCTTCGCACCTATATCTATCCATAAATCCTTTATCTTGGGATTTTTGGTTTTTTCTTCTTTTTCCATCATGTGAATGGCTTTTCTGCCGATGACCCCTCTTATTTTTCCTTTCTTTGTGTAAATATCGACTTTTAACCCGGGTAAAAGAGAAAGGTCGACTCCTCCGATAGGTTTGAAGTATATAAAGCCATCATTGTCGATATAATTAACCATAAATCCAATTTCATCTGCATGTCCCGAAACCATCAGCTTTAATTTTCCCTTCCCTTTTCGGAAAGCTATTACGTTGCCATGAACATCTGTTTTTACTTCGTCAGAATATTTTTTTGCGAATTTTCTATATACTTCCTGCGCAGGTTCCTCAAATCCCGAAGGGCTGGGCGCTTCTACAAGTTCACGAAAAAACTTTTTTAATTCCTTATCCATATTATTTTTCACCTTTGATTTAATTATATCCTAAAATTATCAAAAGTCAAGAATACAACACAATAAAAGCAAGGGTTTTGTAATTTAATTGCAAAAGTAAAGAAAAAGATTGATACGCAAAAAACCAAAACTCTTGACATCTTAAGTTTAATACGTATAAATAAAGCGTGAATAGAATACATATATGGGCAAGCGGTGTTGTTCAGGGAGTTGGCTTCAGGTTTTTCACCGTAAGACAGGCAAGAGAATTAGGGATATCAGGGTGGGTAAGGAATACTCCTGATGGAAGGGTGGAGATTGTAGCAGAAGGTGAAGATTGGCAATTGGAAGAATTCGCTAAAAGTGTAAAAATAGGGCCTTCTCATTCTACTGTAACGGGAACGGAAATTAAAGAAGAAAAATTTAAAGATGAATTTGAGGAATTCGAAGTGAGGTTTTGAGATGGAAGAATTAAAAAAACATATTAGAAACATACAGGATTTTCCTAAAAAAGGTATCCTTTTTAGGGATATTACTACCCTGCTTGAGAATAAGGGGGCTTTCAGGGAGGCAATTGACTGCATGACAGATTTAATAAGAGGTAAAGAAGTTGATCTTATTCTCGGTGTAGAGTCCAGGGGTTTCATTTTTGCGGCACCGATAGCGTATAATCTCGGTTTGCCTTTGAATGTTATCCGCAAGCCAGGTAAATTGCCTGCCGAGGTTATAAGTGAGTCTTATACTCTTGAGTACGGTGAGAATACAATAGAATTGCATAAAGATGCGATAGAGAAAGAGGATAGGGTCGTTATTGTAGATGATTTACTTGCAACAGGAGGAACCGCTCTGGCAAGCGCGCATTTAGTAGAAAAGTTTGGAGGCAAAGTAAGCTCGCTTCTTTTTCTCGTAGAATTGACAGATCTTAAGGGAAGAGAAAAATTAAAAGATTATCGCGTAGATACGGTGGTTAAATATTAATTTAATGCGGCAAAGCCGCTATTTAATTGCCACAAAGGTACTAAGACACGAAGTTATCACCAGTTTTATTGGTTTGGGGAACCACCTCTTACCCTCCGAAACTAATTGGGCAAAATATTCTTACTAGTCAACGATTGAGAAAAAATAGACTTTATAAAAAATATGGCCTTTGTGCCTTGGTGTCTTAGTGGCTACTTATTTCTAAAAAAAACGGCGAGAGCTAAAAGCTCCCGCCTGGAGAAATTAAACACTCAGACAAAAAGATACCTCGATTTGTCCATTAATAATTATAATATGTTTTTCCCTTTTGTCAAGTGTGGCATTAATGTCGCACCTTATGGTTGGGGTAAGAGCTGAAACCCAAACCTTATAAGTCTTTTTGAAGCTGGGATCGGTTGTTGCAAATTTAATATGCCTTTTTTGACAAAAATGTCATTTTTTGTATAATGGCAGGGCGTTTTGTATACTTGACAATCAATAGATCTTTTTATAATATTTCGGGGGGGAGTTGAAAAGGTAAAATTTTTTGTCTTCTGAATCAGGAATGAAAAGATTTAAACTATGGATAGTTGTGACAAGCGCAAAATCGTAGCCGGAGACGAAATGAAAATCTTTTGTAGGAAGCTCTTCTGCAGAATAAAATGGGAATAAAAATACCTTATGGAGTGGGGACAACCGAAGTAGCTTTCCCCGGGACTCTTAAAGTTGCTATAGCTCATCCAAATAAAATATCTTTAAGACAAAAAGAAGCGGTGATTAAAAAAGCGCTGGATAACCCATGTGATTGTGCTCCTTTTGTTAAGTGGATAAAGAAACAAAAAAAGATTCTCTTTATAATTAACGATGCTACGAGACCTACCCCTACCTTTGATATACTAAAAGAGCTGTATAAAACAGTGAACATAGAGGAAGCAAAATATATAATAGCAACAGGTGCCCATAAGGAACCGACCGATGCTGAGTTAACACTGATTTTCGGCGAATTTTACGATAGAGTAAAATCTAATATTCTAATCCACAATGCAAGGAATCAAGAAAGCTTAATTAAACTTGGCATAACAGAGAGGGGAACAGAAGTATGGGTAAATAAAGAAGTTATAGAGGCAAAAGCCGTAATTTCAATTGGTTCAGTCGAGCCGCATTACTTTGCAGGTTTTACAGGAGGGAGAAAGTCTTTCTTCCCGGGACTCGCAGGATACATAACAATCGAGCAAAACCACAAACTCGCTCTTGAAAACGGTGCTGAACCGTTGCATTTGGGGAGAAACCCTGTTCACGAGGATTTGTTGGAAGCCTTTGAGATGATACCGGATGTTCCGATTTTTTCAATTCAAGCAGTGGTAAAAGACGAAAAAGATTTATGTGCTGTATTTTGCGGAGATATAAATAAATCCTTTTTGAAAGCAGTTGAATATGCCAGAGATATTTTCTGCCTCTATGTAAAAGAAAAAGCTGATATTGTAATAACTGTTGCAAGACGCCCACTGGACAAAAACTTATATCAAGCACATAAAGCAATAGAACACGGTAAGCTCGCACTCAAAAGAGGAGGTATACTTATTCTAGTTGCCGAGTGCAGAGATGGAATAGGCCCTGATAATTTCTACAAGTTGCTTTCTTCCTCTACTGACCCTAAAGATATATTAAAAACAGCAAAAGACAATTACAAATTAGGTTATCACAAAGCGGCAAGAATTGCGGAACTGTCAACAAAGGCTAAAGTATGGGTGGTTTCCGAGATCGAAGATAAGATTCTACAGGATGCATCTATAAGGGCGTTTGATTCTTTGCAAGAAGCAGTTGATCTATCAATAAGTGGAAAAGGGAAGGATGCGAAGATTCTTATTATTATGGACGGAACAAATACTGTACCGAAAGTAATGTGACGTTACCAATTAAATAGACTTATACCGTTTATACTGGGAGCAAATTTTTTACCCTGAGAAGCAATAGTTCTTTGTTTACAGGTTTTGTTAAATAATCCGAAGCGCCTTTTTTAAGGCCCTCAATTTCTTTTTCTGAACCCGAAAGAGACGTCAGAAAAATCACTGGTGTTTTGATTCCTTTCTGCTTGATTATCTCCATTAAGGCAAACCCATCCAGAGTGGGCATATTTACATCGGAAATTATAAGATCAAAATTTGTACTTCCTATATCAAGCAAGGCAGCAGCTCCATCAGAGGCTTGAGCTACCATATAGCCTGCGTTGACCAAAAATCGCGCGACTAAATTTCTCGAATCATCGTCATCTTCGACAATAAGAATAGTTTTTTTCTTATCTTTAATTTCGTGAGTTTCTACCTCTTGGGAGGCTATCTTTTCCCCTGGTTCTGTTTTATTTACCTTACCAGGAGTGGTTTTCTCAGCCTTCTTAGTCGGGGCTTCTTCCACTAAAACCTGCTTATAAACATCCTCAGGTGTGAATATTAAACTCCTGATTTTCTCGATCGCGTGGTCAGGCAGAAGATAGTAACCTTTTTCTTTGAACAAACGCCGAATTTCCGAGATTGGAGTTTCATTTCTGATTTCTTCGATAATGTCTTCGTCGGATTTTAGTACTTCATATACTCCTTCTCTGCCATAATATCCTGTATGATTGCAGTTAGGACATCCGGTCACTTTTAAAACTCTTTCCGGCACATCATCTGTAAACGGCTCCAAAAGCTTTCTCTGCTCATCCGATATATGAACAATCTTGCTGCAGGCCTGACAGGGTTTTTTTATCAGTTTTTGAGCAACAATACAAAGGAGACTTTCCGACATTTGCAGTCGTGTAACATTTAATCTCTCCAGCCGGAAAATGGAGGAGGTGGCGTTTGAAGTATGAAGAGTCGAGATGGTTAAGTGACCCGTTGAGGCAAAATCTACAGCTGTTTTTGCCGAATACGGATCTCGAATTTCTCCCATATAAAGGATATCGGGATCCTGTCTAACCGAAGATTTCAAAAGGTCCTCGAACTTTATTCCTGCTTTTTCGTTTACCTGCTGTTGATTGGCTGAGGGGATACGGTATTCGACAGGGTCTTCTACACTCATAAGACTTCTCTTTTCTGTATCTATCTGCGAAAGCAGACTATAAACAGTTGTAGTCTTCCCCGAACCGGTTCCGCCAACGACAAGAATCATTCCGTAATGCTGATTTCCGCTATACATAAGAGTACTGGCTTGTTTTTCGGTCATCCCCAATTCCAAAAGTGTTTTCGGTTTCGCATAGGGTTTTAAAATTCTTATTACGAGACTCTCTCCGTTAGGAGTTGATGTGGTCGCCAGGCGAAAGTTATATACACCACCGGCTATTTCTCTTGCGAAGCTTCCGTCCTGCGGTCTTCTACGTTCGGCAATATCTAGACCTGCTAACAGTTTAAGACGGGATATCGCCATCTGACTAGTTTTGCGCTTTATTGTTACATGTTCAACCATATCTCCGTCGACTCTAAATCTGACAACGGACTCTTCTTTTTTAGGTTCAATATGTATATCACTTGCTCTTCCTTTGATAGCTTCTTGTAAAATACTGTTAGCTATAGCTACGACTGGACCACTCTCCTCCTCTTTTGTTCTTCTTTTTTCTTCTTCCTCTTTTTGAAATACCTGAGCTGCGTATTTTTCACTCACCCCTTGAGCTGTTGTTTCGTCTCTCTTGTAGACTGTTTTTTTCTTTGTTATATCCTTTTCGCTGGCTTGAGGCTCTTTAAAAAGCCTTTCAATATTTTCAGGTTCGGTTACAATAAGTCTTGAATAGTGAGAAGATTCAAAGAACCTATCCAGAGAGTCCATAAGTTCCCAGTCAAAAGGATTGCTAAGTACCAGAGTTTCTTCACCGGAAGGCTCAAGTCTTGGTACAATAAGATTTTTTTTGCAAAACGGAGCCGGAAATGAACCAAGATGAACGCTTTCAATCTCTACGGTGGGAGTATATGGGAATCCGAGAAAGCCACTAATGTACTCGGCAATTTGTTTGTTGCTTATATTTATCTTCGATGAAAATGAATATAATTCTTGTGGGGATATTCTTAATAATTGTTTTTTACTTTCTTTGGGTAAATCGAGACTATATAATAAAAATTTTAAAAATCTTTCGAAATCTAATGGTTTTATACGCTTTTTGATATCTTGAGAACTTTCGGAAAGTTTCTCCCAGCGTTTCCGGGTTTTTATATGCTTTTCAATTATGGGAAGGAGAGATTCTTTTTTAATAGGTTTAACCAGGTAATCCACGCCGCCCACAGAAAATGCTTTTGCTTTGTCTTTGTCGCTTTCAAGAGCAGTTAAGAAAATAACGGGAATAAGAGATGTTTCCTCCTCTTCTTGGAGGTGAGAACATACTGTATACCCATCCATTGAAGGCATATTTATATCGAGCAGGACGACATCCGGTTTTTCTTCTTTAACTTTCTTTATCCCTTCCAAAGGGCTTATTGCCGGTATAATCGCATAGCCTTTATCCGAAAGGATTCTTTCTACGAGTTTAAGCATGTCTTGATTATCGTCGATGTAAACTATACGGGACTTTTTATCCACTTACTATTTCAATTCTGGTTAAATAGTGCTTGAGTTCCGATAAACTGTCTTGAATCTCCTCTGAATTCTTGTTTTTTGCAGAGGATTCAATTCTTTTCCCTAGCTCTGATATACCATCAAATCCGTAAATAGATCCCGAACCTTTCATGCTGTGCCCGAGTCGTTCGATGGTTTCAAAGTCTTTTCTTTTCAGTGAATCTTCTACTTCCTTTATGTCTTTTTCCCTATTTTTTAAGAAATTTGGTACTAGTTGGACTGCATAGCTTGGAACATTTACTTTAATTTTATCGTCTCCAGTTCTTTCCTGCATTTTGCCCTCCTATTAAATTATATCCCCTTCTTTTATGCAATTTCTACCAGAATGTTTTGCCACATAAAGAGCTTTGTCGACTTCATTTATGAACATGTTTGATTGCCTTTTTTTATCCGGTTTAGTTGTTGCTACTCCTACACTTATAGTAACATTTTTGTTTACAGGTGAAGTTTTATGAGCTATTTTTAATTTTTTTGTTTCTTGAAGGAATCTTTTTGCGACCGTAGAAACGCCTTTTTTGTCAGTATCCGGAAGCACGGCAATAAACTCCTCTCCTCCATATCTACATAGAAAATCTCTTGGCCTTTTTAAAGCGTTGTTTAATGTCTTGGCAATTTTTTTTAAACAATCATCCCCGTTTAGGTGCCCGTAGGTATCGTTATACGCTTTGAAACAATCTATATCGAGCATTATAAGCGATAGAAATTCCTTTTCCCTGATTGAGTTTTTCCATTCTCTGGCAAAAAATTCTTCGAAATAACGGCGGTTGGCAACAGCGGTTAATCCATCCAGATAGGACATCTGTGTCAATTTTTTGTTTGCCGCGTCTAACTGCTCGGCCATTTCCGTCAATTCTCGTTCTCTTTCTTTCCTGCTGTCTGTTTCCATCTTCAAACGTAGCGCAGAACGGACTCTGGCTAACAGTTCGGGGATATTTATCGGTTTGGTTATGTAATCTATAGCTCCGGCCTGGAAAGCTGATTGAAGGTGAGATTCTTCCCTTGTAGCTGTAATCATTATAACCGGAGTGTCTTTTAGGGATTCCTCTTTTTTTATCATAGCGCAGGCTTCTATACCGTTTATTCCGGGCATCATCACATCCATAAGGATAAGGTCTACATCCTTTTTTTTCTTTTTGCCTTTTAGCCCAAGAAATTTAAAAGCATGGTCTGCCGACTCGGCTAGAAGTATATTTCTGTACCCGTTCTCTTTTAAAATCGACTTAAGAACTAATAAATGGTCTTCAGAATCATCAACAATAAGAATATTCATTCAAATTCCTTGTTTGTATATTATATATATTATAATACTAAATTTTTTTCAAATGTAAAGGGCTTTTTCAATCAATATTTGACTTTTATAAGAAAAAGACCGTGAGGAGGGGCAACCGGAGGACGCTTTTTTGTTCCGGAAAGGACTTTTTTGGTATCGGAAGGGGTTATTTCACCTTTACCGACGGCAGTTAAAAGCCCAACAATACCCCTTACCATTCTGCGTAGAAAACGATTAGCTTCCAACTCTATAAGGATATAATCTTCATTCTCGGAGATTTTTATTTTTTTCAGGTAACATTTCCCCTTGTCTTTAGTCGCAAGATTTGAAAAATCTTTTTCTCCTATTAATTCTTTACACGCTTTCCGCATTTTTTTCAAATCGAGTTCGGCGGCAACATGGAAAAAATATCTTTTATTGAAAACCGATTTCTCTTTCGCGATCTGGTATTTGTATATTCTCGAGAGCGCAGAAAATCTGGCATTAAAATCTTCCGGTACTATCTTGCACTGCTTAACAAGGATATCTTGTAAGACATTTCCGTTTATTGCATTTTTTAATTCCCGGGGAGAAATTTTTTCAAGGATTACGAAAGAAGCAACTTGTCCGAGTGCATGGACCCCGGCATCGGTTCTGCCGGAACCGTTTATCCTGATTTTCTTATTAAAGATTGTTTTTAGAGCTTTCTCCAGTTCGCCCTGGACGGTTCTCTTTTCCGGCTGAACCTGCCAACCGTGAAAGTCGGTTCCATCGTATTCCACAATTATTTTTATATTCTGCATATTAAAAATTTAAACCACAGAGGGCACAGAGAAAAACAAAACACACAGAGAACACAGAGTTTCTTTGTTTATATTTTTCCCATGAAGCCCCAGAGAATAAATCTCCCACAAAGCCATCCTTTCACTTTTTTTATCTTGTTTCAAACTCACTTTGCAGTCCCTGATTCTTAACTTATAGATTTTGCAAGTTTTCCTTGTTCTATATTAATGATATATCCTTCATGTGCAATTCTTTTTTTTGTAATCTTGACATATCGTTAAAAATTTATTATAATTCAGGAAAACTAAGGAGGTTTTTTATGAGAAAGAGGATTACTATTGCTACAATTTTTGGTTTAATATGTGGGCTTATTTGCATGATGCTGGCATCATTCAACGCACCATTACCTTGGGCTATAAAAATGCAGATTCTGGCGAATAGGACCTTAATAGGGTTTGCTATAGGAATTAGCGCTCTAAAAATGAAGTGGTGGCTCCATGGGCTTCTTATGGGATTTGTTTTTAGTTTGCCTTTGGGTTTTTCGAGTATGTTTGCCAGCGGTCCTTCTCCCTTTTTGTTGTTTTCGATGACTGTATTTCTAGGTGTTGTATACGGTTTGATAATTGAGGTGTTCGTATCCGTAGTTTTTAAAGCTAAAGCTAAAGCTAAAGCTTAGTAGTTTAAATAACAGAATTTTTATAAGAAAAAATCAGGATAGGTGCCTTTTTTTAAGAGAAGGAGGACTAATGAAATGTTTTATCTTTTTCCTTTTGTTAATCTTTGTGGCGAACGGTTGTTCTTCTTCTAACGTTAAATATACAAAGATCGACGAATCATATATAGAAACTCCTAAACCTGCCGACGCTCTGATATTGCTGACTAAAGATAAGATAAAAAGGCCCCACCGGGTTATCGGTATAATTGAGGCGAGTCTTGGAAAGGACGCAAGAAGAATCGAGTTAGATGCTTTGATGATTAAGAAAGCCCGTGAGATAGGAGCTGACGGTATTATGCTTGTCGAATATGACGTTGATCCTACAGTGTATGTATCCAATCATCATAGCGTTGTGGGACGTGGGCCTTGGAGACATCATGTCGTACGAAGAACAAAACACGTTAAAATCGATAAAACCGCCACCGGCATCGCGGTTGTTTTTAAGTAGAGAGTAGGGAGTAGAGAGCAGTAAGTAGTAAAAACAAATAAAAATCCTTTTAAATCTGCGTTTATCTGCGTCCTATTACTTGGTGTGGGGGGATGGGATTCTGCCTTCTTTCTCCTAACTTCTAAATTCTTCCTTATCCTATATATTTTTTAAGTTCTGCTACAACGCGGGCGGCAACTGTTTTGTTTGTTGCCAGAGCAAAAATGGTGTCATCTCCGGCTAGAGTTCCGGCGATTCCATCTATTCTTGCATGGTCTATAGCAGTGCATACAGCCTGGGCGTTGCCTGTTTTGGTTTTTATTACTATGATGTTATTTACGTGAGACAATTCGACAAGGCCCAGCCTAAAAAGAAGATCGAGGCGTTCTTCCCCTCCCTCGACTTTGATTATTCTGTAAGAACCGTCTCCAATAGGAGCTCTTATATAACCGAGTTCTTTAAGGTCTCGAGAAAGCGTAGATTGAGAAATTTTTACACCGGATTCATCTAATCTTTCTTTTAATTCGACCTGGGAATGAATTTTGTCTTCATTTAATATGCTTCTAACTATTTCCAAACGTCTATTTTTAATTTTGGACATTGTTTTCTCCCGATAAAAAAGATTCGGAGGTTAATATCATTTTCTCCCTCACCTGATTAAAGTTTAGACATTGAATTTTTTATAATCTTGCTTGCTTTTTTTATTTGCTTCTTCACGGATTTTTCTCCAGTCCCACCCGTTAAGTTGCGACGGGAAAGGGCGCTTTTAAAGTCGATAGAATCATAAATTTCTTCTTCGAACAGAGAAGAGAAAGCTTTTAATTTACTTAATGGGACCTCTTTTAGAGAGATGTTGTTTTCCTTAGCCCATTTTACGATATTTCCTGTAATTTCGTGTGCCTCTCTAAATGGAATCCCTTTTTGCGTAAGATAATCAGCTATTTCCGTAGCAAGGAGCATTGGAGAAAGCCCCCGTCCGATAACTTCCTTTTTAATTTTTAAAGTTTTCAAAACGCCATTAAATATTTGTAGGGAACCTTTTGTAATTTGGACAATCTCAAAAATATGTTTTTTGTCTTCTTGTAAATCTCGGTTGTAAGAATGGGGTAGACCGTGACATAAAGATAGAAGAGCTGCTAAGTGCCCTATCGCGGAAGCTGCTTTTCCTCTTATAAGCTCAAGGCTGTCAGGATTTTTCTTCTGGGGCATAATGCTGCTGCCCGTAGCGTATTTGTCGTCTATTTCAACGAACCCAAACTCCTCGGTTGACCAGAGTATTAAATCAGATGCGTAACGGCTCAAATGTGAGGTTATTAAGGACAGAGTAAAGCTGATGGATATTGGAATATCACGATGAGCTGTTATATCCAGACTGTTTTGACTGAGCTTTTTAAAGCCTAAAGACTTGGCAATGGATTTTAGATCAACAGGAAACCCTGTACCTGATAGGGCTGCTGAACCTAAAGGCATAATTTCGCAATTTTCTAAACCTAATAAGAGGGCTTCTTTATCTCTTTGGAATAACCAAAAAAGAGAGAGAAGGTAATGCGAAAAGAGGATTGGTTGTGCCTGCTGGAGATGAGTGTAGCCGGGCATGATTAAGTCCGTATTCTCTTTTGCTATATCGATAACAGTTTTTTCGAGTTCTGCTATTTTCGTGAGAATATCCGAAACAGCATTTTTTAGATAAAGAAGCAGGTCTGTCATTACCTGGTCATTACGGCTTCGTCCTGTGTGGATTTTTTTCCCTGTTTCCCCTGTAATTTCGGTCAGACGACGTTCTATTGCGCTATGTATATCTTCATCGCTTGGCTGTACAGTAAAATTGCCTTTTGAGAATTCTTCTTTTATTTTTTCGAGAGCGGCTAAAATTTCCTTTGTTTCTTTCTTTGACAGGATCCCGATTTCATTCAAACCTTGAGCCCAGGCTTTATTTACGGCAATATCTTCCTCATACAGAAGTTTATCTGTCTCAAGAGAATGACTGAATTTTTCCATTTCAGGGGCTGTTTCTTTAGAAAAACGTCCTTTCCAGATTTTTTCTTTTCCCACACTTCTTCCTATAGCTTTTTATCTTTTTTAAGTTTCTGCAAGCCTCTTATTGTTAATTGCAGGCCAAAAAGGTTTATAAAACCTTCTGCGTCTTCTTGATTGTAAATTTGATCTTCTCCGAAGGTGGCAAAGTCCTCTCGGTATGTGGAGAATTTTGATTTTCGGCCTAATGTAATTACGTTACCTTTGTAGAGTTTTAAACGAACAACTCCACTCACTTTTTCCTGGGTTTTATCTATAAAGGCATCAAGAGCTTCCTTTAATTCGGAAAACCATAGACCGTTATAAACCAGTCGTGCGTAAAGGTTTGCAACATCCATTTTATGATGCAGTGTATTGGCGTCAAGCACTATGCTTTCTAATTGTTTGTGTGCTTCGTAAAGTATAGTTCCTCCGGGAGTTTCATAAACTCCTCGTGATTTAATCCCGACAAGGCGGTTTTCAACCATGTCAACCATACCTATGCCGTGTTTCTTACCCAGTTTGTTTAGTTGAATAAGTAAATCTACCGACGAAAGGGATTTGCCGTTAACTGCAACGGGTATTCCTTTTTCAAATGTTATTTCTACAGTTTCAGGAGAATCAGGGGCATCTTCCGGTGATTTGGTAAATTCATAAGCATTCTTAGGAAATGCATTCCATGGGTCTTCGAGTATACCGCCCTCTATGCTTCTGTGCCATAGATTGGTGTCATTGCTGTAAATTTTTTCTCGTGTACTCGTTGTATGAAGCCCGTATTTTTTAGCGTAGTCTATTTCATCTTCTCTGGATTTTATATCCCATTCTCTCCATGGCGCGATTATTTTTAGTTTAGGATTTAAAGCTTTATACGTTAATTCGAAACGTACCTGATCGTTTCCTTTTCCGGTACACCCGTGTGCAACCGCATCCGCGCCTTCTTTCTCCGCTATTTCAACCTGTTTTTTTGCCGCTATTGGACGCGCGAAGGAAGTTCCCAGAAGATAGTCCCTTTCGTATACCGCTCCTGCCTTTAAGACAGGGAAAACATAATCCGTGATAAATTCTTCTTTTAAATCCACCACATAAGCTTTATCGGCTCCCGAAGAAAGAGCTTTCTCTTCGAGCCCTTTTAATTCGTCTTCTTGTCCGAGGTCGGCAGTGAACGTAATTACTTTGCACCCGTAGTTTTTCTTAAGCCAATGAAGAATTACGGTTGTATCAAGTCCTCCGGAATATGCGAGGACCACTTTTTTTGCTTCTTTTTTCATTTTTTCCTCCTAAAAATAATCAGCAGTATTTTATAATACCTTAAAAAATTTAATTGTCAAGAGAAAAATTCATTTTTTTATGAAAATTTATTCATTTATACTTTTGTTGTATTGTCTTTTTTTTCTGTAACATTTTAATATAAAAGGCTATAGGAGACAGTGGCTTTAAAGGCTTTTATGCAATTTTTTGCATAAATCGCGAAGTAGATTATAAGAGTAACACTTGACTTTTTAAATGTAAAACGTAAGTATTTTTGAGGGTAGAAGATATATGAAATTGTTTAAAGATGTTCCGAGGAACGTAAAAGCTCTGGGTTTGGTAAGCCTCCTTAACGATGCAGCAAGTGAAATGATTTATCCTCTCTTGCCGATTTTTCTTACTTCTGTTCTGGGCGTTGGGGCGGGAGCTTTAGGTGTTATAGAGGGTGTAGCAGAGTCAACTGCCAGTCTTCTTAAGTTGTTTTCAGGATGGCTCTCGGATAAAATAAGGAAGAGGAAAGCGCTTGTTTTAGTAGGTTATGGGGTGGCTGCACTCGGAAGGCCTTTAATAGCTCTTAGCAGGTACTGGTGGCAGGTTGCAATTATAAGATTTGTAGACCGTGTTGGGAAAGGGGTTAGAACTTCCCCCAGGGATGCGCTTATCTCGCTTTCCACTCCGGAAGACATAAGGGGTAAAGCTTTCAGTTTGCATAGGGCAATGGACCACGCTGGAGCTATAATAGGCCCTGTTTGTGCCATAGTTCTTCTAAAAGCAGGCATGAGTCTTAAAAATATATTCGCCTGGGCTTTAATCCCAGGGATTATAACTGTATTTATAATATTTTTCTTCGTAAGAGAAAAGAAAATAGAGGCAAAAACAAAGAAAATAGATTTCAAATTTTCTATACTCACAAAAAATTTTAAGACATATCTCTTGATTCTTGTTCTTTTTACTCTGGGTAATTCATCCGATGCTTTTCTCATTTTGAAAGCGAAGGATACCGGAATTGCAACTTCGCTTATTCCTCTTCTTTGGATTGTTCTTCATTTTGTCAAGATGGTAACTTCGATACCCGGTGGGGAGTGGTCTGATAAAGTTGGAAGACGAAAAGTAATAATGAGTGGTTGGATTGTTTACGCTCTTATATATCTGGGGTTTGGATTTTCTTCCAGTATATTTCATATATGGGTATTATTTGCCTTTTATGGGATATATTTTGGGCTTACTGAAGGTGTGGAAAAAGCATTTGTGAGTGATCTTATTAGCGACAAATTTCAAGGTACCGCATTCGGTTTTTACCATCTGGCAGTTGGAATCGCAGCGTTTCCGTCGAGTGTTATTTTTGGTTTAATATGGCAAAAATTTGGATCTTTAACTGCTTTCACCTATGGCGCGAGCCTCGCGGGTATCGCTTCTATATTACTTTTGTCTTTGGTCAAAGAGGGCGCAAGATAATTACTCTTGATTGTGCCGGATGAATATAAGAAGATTATAAGAACTTTGTGTTCTATTTTTTGCTCTTGTGCGTTTTGATGTAACGCAGGGGAAATTTTCTAAATAAAGAGGTTCCAAGGCACATGGTTTACACATTGAGATATAATATTAAATTTATTTTTTATAGTTGCAAGGTTTGATTCAGGTTTAAGTGTTACGTCCATCTTCTTGGATAGCAGTTTATCAAGATCGGG
>Ga0315548_1001343_pt1 | contig 20933 bp, 20 predicted proteins | sample SalMarSW160110MG_2_FD_202540 | JGI IMG/M metagenome (GOLD analysis project Ga0315548, IMG submission 202540) | Salt marsh sediment microbial communities from the Plum Island Ecosystem LTER, Massachusetts, United States - Salt Marsh Sediment SW1601-110 ...
CACGAAACAGGCTGTGGAGAAACTTAAAGAGGATTTCGAAGGGAATAAAGATATCGAACATATTATCAAATTCATCAATGAATCCGGAAGAGGAATAATAAAATAGCTCCGGCGGTCGCTTTAATTCAAAAATCAAATATCAAAATGGAAAATTACAAATCAAAGTTCAAAAATGGATTAAAAGTAGAAACAACGAATTACACGAATAGCACGAATATAAAAAAAGCAGTCTTTATTTTTTATGATAATAAAAAAGCTTGTTCTAATTTATTTGTGAAATTTGTGCAATTTGTTGTTAAAAAATGGGTTGTTTCGGGTGGATTATAGATATGATTTTGCGTTTTTATTTGTCATTTTGATTTTTGAGGTTACCAATGAAAAACATCAATTCTCTAATTGACCACACTAATTTAAAAATGGATGCAACGGAAAAAGATATCGAAAAGTTATGCCGGGAAGCCCTCGAATATAAATTCAGAGGAATCTGCGTAAACCCTCTGTGGGTGCCTCTTGTTTCCAAACTCTTAAGAAAAACTTCTGTTAAAACGATTTCAGTGTGTGATTTCCCTCTGGGTTCTTCATTAACCGAAATCAGAAAGAAAGAAGCAGAGATAATCGTAAAGAGCGGAGCGGAAGAAATAGATCTCGTGATGCAAATATCTTTCCTGAAAAGCAAAAAATACGGAGATATAGAAAAAGATATAAGAGAAATCGCGAATATCATACATCCTTACGGAACGCTTAAAGTCATAATAGAAGCGCCTCTCTTATCCGACGAAGAAATCGCTACGGCAACGGAAATCGCAGAAAATGCAGGTGCAGATTTTATTAAATCCGGCACAGGTACCAACGGTCCGGTTACCACTACCCAGGTAAGGAAGATAAAAAGCGCAACGGAACTTCCAATAAAAGCTGCAGGAGGCATAAAGGATACGGCAACCGCTCTAAAACTAATAGAAGCCGGAGCTTCGGTTCTGGGAAGCTCTTCACTGTTAAAATGAAAAAAACTTTCTTGACTCAAAAAAATATATCAATATATGCTATACTTACAGGACTTTGCATCTTATATTTTAACCAGATTATTATTGGGAAATATTATTTTTTTGAGGATTTTTTGTATCAGTATTACCCTTTACGTAATTTTTATGCAACAGCCATAAGAAAAGGAATCCTCCCTTTATGGGACCCATACGTTTTTTCGGGAATGCCTTTAATCGGAGATATACAGAGTGCTCTTTTTTATCCATTCAACATTATTTTAATTCTCTTTGTAAAAAAAGGAGTGCTTTCCTATTATGCACTGGAACTGCAAAACATCTTACATGTACTACTGGCTGGCGTTTTCACTTATATGTATGCGAGAGAAATAAACCTTTCAAAAAATGCCTCAATGGTAAGTGCGGTGACTTTCATGTTCAGCGGTTTTTTAATAACAAGAACAATACATCTAACCTTTGTGAACGTTATCGTCTGGCTACCCTTGATTCTTTTGTTCCTGCAAAAAGCTTTAAAAGAAAACAGTTATTTTTACTCTATTTTAGGCGGCCTTGCCCTAGGTGTTTCTATGTTGGCAGGCTCTCCGCAGCCCTCTCTCCACATTTTCTATTTCCTGGGAGCTTATACAATATTTTTTATAATAATCAACAAAAAAGATCACTCGGCAATTAAATCACTTTTGTCGTTATGCATAATTCTAATAACATCTCTGGGCATTTCCGCAATTCAATATCTGCCGACTTTCGAATATTCGAAATACACAGTCCGCATGAGCATCTCCTTGAAAGATTCCTCTATTCTCTCAATACATCCTGTCCAGCTTTTAACTTTCCTTATACCTAAACTCTTCGGAAGCGTATCTGCCGTAAGCCGGAATTCCGTACCATTCTGGGCTGGAGGCGGAGAATACGGGGCATTCTGGGAAACCGCCGTTTACATTGGAATTTTTCCTCTTTTCCTTCTATTTTTTGCATTCAAAGATAAAAAAAATAAAATGATATGGTTTTTTGCTTTTATGGCTGTCTTTTCTCTTTTTTTAGCATTTGGGAAATATACTCCGTTATACAGATTTATATATTATTGCCTTCCGGGATTTAATAAATTTAGAATCCCGGGGAGATTCTCCGGGCTTTTATCGTTTTCACTGGCAATACTTGCAGGTTTTGGCGCAAACAACTTTTTTGGCAAAAAAGATATAAGATTTCCTAAAGCAATATTATGGATTGCCGGTGTCGTATTTATATTTTGGATACTGATTTTCGCGGGAGTATTCAAGAATATAAACAGTTTTACCGGAAATATCAACGTTTACAACAACATTCAAAAACAATACTGTATTTTTGTTCTTTTTCTTTCTCTATCCATAACGACTGTTTTCCTAAGAACAAAAAAACTTTTACCTATTAATATTCTTGCCGCTATTATTGTTGCTCTAATTTTCATAGACTTATACACCTTCGGCAGTAATTTCAATAAAAGTGAAATTTCTTCGGAACAATACTACCCATTTAATAGTATGGTCAGGCAACTCCAGATGGAAAGCAAAGGAGATAAATTTAGAATAAATGCACGAATAGGGAACTACATGATTTTGAGAAGAAACAGTGGTAATGTTTACAATCTTGAACTCATAGAAGGGTATACTCCTCTCAGAATAAAGCGCTATTCGGAATTTTCGCAACTACCATTTGAAAGGAAAATAGATTTACTAAACGTAAAATATCGATTGGAGATAGATAAAGAAAACAGAATGATGGCTCTTGCGCTCAACACCGATTATCTTCCAAGAGCATTTATGGTTTATAAATATATTTTAGTAAAAGAAGAAAATCAAATTTTAAAAATTCTTTCAACCGACGAATTCGACTATCTTAATGAAATTATACTTGAAGAATCACCTGATATTGAATTACCGGATCAAGGTGAAAAACCCGAATACAAAATCGAGTCTCAATCTTTCGAAACAAACAGGATTTCACTTAAAATTCACACCAGCGTTCCGGGTATTCTTGTCCTTTCTGAAATCTATTATCCGGAATGGCGCGCAAAAATAGACGGAAAGGGAACAAAGATTTACTGCGCAGATTACCTCTTAAGAGCAATTCCTATCGATAAAGGAACACATCAAGTAGAACTGGTTTACAATTCTGTTCTATTTAATATAGGCAGGATCATTACTATATGCACCCTGATCTTAGCCGTCTGCTTACTCTTTATTTTATAAATGAAAAAAATAAAAATATTAATAAGTTTAATATTAAGCGGACTTTTTCTCTGGCTTGCTTTTTTAAAAGTAAATCTCAAAGAATTAACTAACGCATTGGCATCTGCCGATTATTTTCTCATTTTTATCGCGGCGATTGTCAACGCTTTGAGTTTCATACCGCGCGCTTACAGATGGAAAATTCTACTCAAACCGTTAAAAAATACCGGTTTCGGAAACACCTTCGGGTCTTTATCTGTCGGACTTATGGCAAACTCCATCCTTCCGGCAAGAGGAGGAGAACTGATAAGAGCCTTCGCTATAGGGCGTACAGAGCACATATCAAAAAGCGCTTCTTTTGCCACAATAATGGTAGAAAGAGTGTTCGATCTCATTACATTAATATTATTCCTGCTGGTTTTCTCTCGATTGATACACTATAATACATTGGTTTCTAAAATTTTCTGGGTAACCCTTATAATCACAATATCCGTCATAATATTTCTTATAATATTAAGAAATTATCGTAAAACGACAGATATTTTAGTTTCACTATCACCCGGAAAATTTAAAGAAAAAATTAAAAAATTTCTGGAAGCTTTTATAAGGGGACTGGAAATACTGAGCGATTTAAAAATTCTATTATATCTTTTTATTCAATCTGTGTTTATCTGGTCTTTATACGCCGCAATTTATTACATTTTATTTATAAGTTTCGGCTTTCAGCTTCCTTTTGGAGCAGCTTTCGTAGTAACGGCAATCTGCTGTTTGGGCATTTCTATCCCTTCTTCACCGGGATTTATCGGAACCTATCACTATCTTGTAATTTTTTCCTTGAGCCTTTTCGAAATACCCAAAAGCAGCGCTCTTAGTTATTCGATAATCGCATGGGCGGTTGATTTTTTGCCTATCGTATTTATTGGACTCTTCGCCCTTAATAAACTAAGCCTTACCCTTACAATTAAAGAGTAGTATTACTTTACATTATTAGAAGAATTTTCAAGATTTGAATATAGACCATATTTGAAAGATAAAGCACCCGTAGGGCACTCTTTGATACATAAACCGCATCTGATACAGTCCACGGAATCCGGGACTTTAAAGATCTCAATGTCCATAGGACAGACATCCTGACAATCATAGCATTTGATACACTTATTTTCGTTAACCCGTATCCTGAAAAAAGTGAATTTATTAAAGATACCGTAAATAGCTCCAAGAGGACACCCAAACCGGCAAAAAGGCCTTTTTATAAGAACAGAAGAAGATACAAAAATTCCCACAATCGCAATCTTGATATAAAAGAAACCTCCTATAAGAGACCTGATAAAAGAATTGAACACAACAATAGGGATTCCCGCCTCTATTCCTCCTGCCGGGCATAAATTGCAGAACCATGGCTCGGCAGTCAAAAAAGGAAGGAACATGGCAAAAACAAACAAAACAAGGTACTTGGAATAGCTATATTTTTCGGGCACTCGAATCTTAAAAGTTCTCAACTTGTAAAGAAGTTCCTGAAAGAATCCGAAAGGGCATATCCAACCGCAAACAAATCTTCCCAGAGTTATCCCTACCAGGCCGAGAAACCCTAATACATAAAAAGGGAAAGTCTTAATGCCTATAAAATTCTGAAATGTCCCGAGAGGGCAGGAGAATCGTGCGAGCGGACAGGAATAACAGTTCAGACCCGGAAAAAAAAATCTCTTACCCGCACCCTGATAAATACTTGTTGAAAAGTGATTGTTACCGGCAAAAAAAGCACTTACAAGGATACTAAAACGAACATATTTATTGTAGAGCCAGTTAAACATCAGTAGATGCCTATACAGGAAAGGCAGATTACCGAACCAATAAACCCTGTCTCTATAAATTGTTTTATCAATATACCGTAAGAGAGAAGAGCTATTGTAAGAATTAACCCAAAGGTTAATACAAACAGACGTTTATTTTTCACTTTCTCCTTTATCTTCCTCCTTTAACAATTCCTGCAGAGTCTTTTCCGTTTTTTCACCAATACTCTTATTATAACCTATTATTGTATCAGTTAACTCTCCATTTCTATCCATAATAAAAGAAGTTGGTATCGCCCGAACTCCGTATTTAAGAGCGGTCTCCATATCTCCCAATAGGATAGGATAATTAATTTTGAGAAGTTTACTGAAGGATTTTAAATAATTTGCTCTATTCATTCCTACACCCAAGATTACCAGTTCCTCGTCTTTGTATTCATCATACAATTTCATAAGATAAGGAATCTCTGCCCTGCAGGGAGGACAATTAATGGACCAGAAATTAATAAGGACCACTTTACCTTTGTAATCGGAAAGAGTATGCTTATTGCCTTCCGTATCCTCTAATGTAAAATCCGGAGCTGCAATTAGCTTTTCCTCATCTAAATTTGTCTTTTCACTCTTTTTCTCCGATTCTTTTTGGGCAGACGAACTATTTGCACGGCAAGAAATAGTCGTAAGAAAGCACAAAATAATCAATACGGAAAATCTATTCAAATTTTCCCCCTTTTTATGTTTAAAACCTTTCTCAAACGATGTTCATCAAAACCAACGATTTTATTATTTCCGAAAAGAGTAACGGGAACACCGGTTTGTCCGGTTTTGTTTTTAAGTTCCTTCGCAGCCTCTGGGTATACCGAGATATTTATTTCTTTAAATTTAACTCGATTGTCTTTTAAAAATTTCTTTAGTCTAATACAGTATGGACAGTTTGAACTAGTATAGACTCTTATCATTTGTTTTCCTCCAGAAATTTATATGCTTCATGAGCTGCAATAGCTCCGTCTCCGATTGCGGTCGCCACCTGTCTGAAACATGTATTTCTTACATTACCTGCAGCAAAAATCCCTTCTCTTGAAGTTCTCATCCGTTCGTCCGTAATAATAAACCCTTTGTTATCCAATTCCAAATCATCTTTAATTAAATCGTTATTCGGGACATCGCCTGCGTAAATGAAGGCTCCTTTTACTTTAAGGTTCTTAACCTCTCCGTTTTTTATATTTTTAATATCAACATTACTCAGCAGTTTGTCTCCCTTAAAACTCACCACTGAATGAGAAACCAGCAGTTCTATTTTATCGTTTTCATTCAAACGGTCTATCAGTATCGGTTCTGCGGTAGGATGGTCGAGCATTTCTGTTATAGTTATATGTTTCGCGAATTTTGAAATAAAAAGCGATTCCTGAACCCCGGAGTTCCCTGCCCCAACGACAACAACGTCTTCGCCTTCAAAGAAAGGTGCATCACAGGTCGCACAGAAAGAAATACCTTTGTTTGTGAATTCTTTTTCTCCGGGGACACCTATCTTCCTGTTGGAAGTACCTGTTGCCAGAATCAAGCTATCCGAAGTATAAGAACCATTTGAAGTTTTTATCCGAAAGGGTAACTCGTTTAACGTTAATTTTGTAATCTCTTCTGTTCGAATTTCCGCACCAAATCTTTCAGCATGCAGAGTATAAAGTTGCCCTAATTCTTGCCCGGAGATTCCTTCAGGAAAACCAGGATAGTTTTCTATTTTTTCAACGTTAATAATATACCCACCGGGAGTTATTTTTTCGAAAACAATTGTATCGACTTTCGACCTGCCCAGATAAATAGCAGCGGTCAAACCGGCAGGACCTCCGCCTATTATTGCTGTAGAAAAATGTTTTTTTTCGTTCTTACTTTCTTTTTTGCTTAAAGAAAACTGCATCTATTTCAAAGCTTCCTTTATTTTATCCAGGAACATCCCGGGAGGCACATTCCCGGTAAAATTGATTTTATCATTTACAACGATATGTGGAACACTCGAAACCTGATGCTCTTTTGAGAGTTCCTCGAAGTAGTTGGCATCAACCATTGAACCCCTTATTTTTTCGTTCACAAGCGAGAACTGGTGAGCATTTCTGACGGCACCAGGACAGTATGGACAGCTATGAGTAATAAAAACTTTTATATCAACAGGACTATCAATTTCCTTCAAACCCTCGATAACATCGGCGGGAAGAGAAAGGTTGTCCGAACCCATATCGTTTATCGCTTCTACCAATGAGGTAAATTCGTGCCCTGCAGGTATACCATAAAAGTTAACGAATCCGTTACGCTCCGATTTAACCTTTATTGAAGGACACAGATACAATTCTTCCGATTTCATCTCCTCGGCATCATCACAGTTTTTCAGAGTAAGCGACAAATTATTATTAAGAGCCACAAGTTCTTCCAACAGCTCTTTTGCTTGTAAAGAATACTCTGATTCTTTTCCCTTTTCTTCAAAATATAGGAGTACTACATTTCTTTTAAGATTTCTTTCGAACTCTTCTCTTAAATATTCTCTATCTCCTTCGCTTATTAAGCCCATCGGGTCTCCTGTTTTTCGAAAGTACACACATTAAATCAAATGTCAAGAGAGGCCAATAGGACATGGCACTAAGGCACAAAGAAAATCAGACACTGATAATCGCAGATTTTTTTCTTTGAATTAACCAACCCCACCCCAGATTAATTGCCACAGATGTACACGGATTACCCAACTACTCATCCCGAATTTTATTTTGTTTAAAATAATAAAATACTTTTTTATATCTGCCTGCCCTGTAGAGAGGAACGACCGTACAAGGGTGTTTATCTGTGTTAATCGGTGGCCATTTTTAGGGGTTGCAAGAGGGGTTTCTAAAACAACACAATCTTTTTTTCTTTGTGTCTCCGTGTCTTTGTGTGAGAATAAATTTTTGATTTGTAATTTGACATTTTGATATTTGCTTTTTGAATTTTTATGGCTCTTGACAACAAAGTTTTTTTATGTATCCTAATTTTTAGTGGAGGTTTGATGTTAACCGTTGAAAAAATTGGTGGAGTTTCAATGTCGAAATTCCAGAATGTACTAAAAAATATAATCATTGGCAATCGTAAAAAGGGAGACTATTACAACAGAATTTTTGTTGTCTCTGCTTACGAAAACGTAACCAACTGGCTTCTGGAACATAAGAGAACCGGAGAACCCGGAGTTTATGCCAGATTTGCGGCACAGGGAAAATATGACAATTCTCTGGAGGAAGTTCAGGGCAAATTGCTTAAAATAAACAGGGATTTTATCGATATCGGACTAGATCTGGATATCGCCGATAATTTCATAAAAAACCGGATTCGGGAAGCCAGGAATTATCTGCATAATATGGCTAACGTTCTGGCTTCGGGTTATCTTGACAGAGACAGTATTTTACTTGCAGCACGTGAAGTTTTGGCTTCCATAGGGGAGGCTCATTCGGCTTTCAACTCGGTGAACATTCTTGAAAACAACAATATTAACTCGACTTTTATTGATTTGTGCGGCTTTGAAGATTCCGAGTTGCTGAGTATCGATGAAAGAATACATAAAAAATTAAAAGGAATAAATTTTTCCAAAACCTTAGCAATTGCTACCGGATATACGAAAGGTACGGAAGGCATTATGAGAGAATTCGACAGAGGTTACACCGAGGTTACTTTCAGCAAGGTTGCAGTTGAGGTTGGCGCGGCTGAAGCGGTAATTCATAAGGAATTTCATCTTTCCTCTGCCGACCCTAAAGTCGTGGGCGAAGATAAAGCTATCCCTGTCGGATTTACCAATTTCAATGTTGCAGACCAGCTTGCAGATATAGGTATGGAAGCTATTCATCCAAAAGCGTCCAAACCTATCGAGATGGCGGGAATAAATATAAGGATAAAAAATACTTTCGAGCCCGAACACGAAGGAACCTTAATTTCGAAGGATTATGTGGGAGAAAAATCAAGGGTGGAAGTAATATCCGGGAGCGACGAAGTAGTCGTTATAGAAGTACACGACCCGCTTATGGTTGGTGAAGTTGGTGCCGACCTTGAAATAATGCAAATCTTGAAAAAACATAAAGTTAGTTATATTTTGAAGGCAACTGATGCAAACAGCATATCAATGGTGATATGGGAGAAAGATTCAAGCGAAGAGTTATTAAGTGAATTGAAAGAGAAATATTATAGAATTACCGTTAAGAAAGTAGCCGTTTTGTGTGTGGTTGGAACCAATATCGCAAGCCCGGGAATTCTTGAAAGAACCACGAAATTGTTGGCGGATAATAAAATTAACGTCGAGTGCGTTTCGCAGTCCTTGCAGCAGGTCAATATGCAGTTCGTTATTAACAGAAAAGATTACAATAGAGCTGTTATTGTCCTGAATGATGCACTCTGCGTCAATTATTATGAGTAAAAAATGGTAAAATAGGAGAATACAAATGGCAAAGATAAAAAATATCGGGATTATCACCAGCGGAGGAGATTGCGGCGGACTGAATGCCGTTGTCCGGGGTGCTGCTTGTATGGCTATGGCAAATGGTGTATCCGCATACATAATACCGAATGGTTACGCCGGACTGTATAATCTTGTGGATATGGAAAAACTAACCAAGTTAGACAAACAGAGAATTGATGCAATAAATCCTACACTTGCAGGTTCCGAAGCCGGGCACTCCAGGGTTAAGATTAAGAAAATTCCGGGCGAAGAAAAATACAAAAGAATAAAAGAAGGGCTTAATAAATTCGATATAGGCGGCCTTGTGATTTCCGGAGGCGACGATACGGGCAGCGTACTGGTGGACCTCGCGAACCAGGGTATACCCTGTGTACACGCTCCCAAAACAATGGACCTTGATTTACAGACTTATTCTGTCGGAGCGGATTCTGCCATCAGTCGAGTGTCGGGTTTTGTCTCGGACCTTAAAACCACAGGGCAAAGTCACAACAGAGTAATGGTGATTGAAGTATTCGGGAGATATGCCGGTCATACGGCATTCAGGGGAGGAGTAGGTGCTAACGCCGATTGTATTTTAATTCCCGAAATACCTGCAGATTTTGATGTTGTTTACGAACATATGAAACAGAATTATACGAGAAGAATAATTAACAGTGATGTCAAAGCAGGTACTTATACAATCGTCGTGGCAGAGGGAATAAAAGATGCATCCGGAGGAGAATTGGTTGACGAGAGTCTCGGAGTGGATGCGTTTGGTCATAAAAAACTGGCCGGGGCAGGCAGGTATGTCCGGAAGCAGTTGGAGAAAAGACTTAAAGATGACCCAATGATTAAAAATTTTATGAAAGAACAGGGAATGTTTGTCCCGGGACTTTATGAAGTTCCAGAAGTCCGCGACGTAAAACCGGAGCATCTTGTCCGCTCAGGAAAATCGTCCGCCTTCGACGTAAATTTCGGTATGGAAGCTGGAGCCGGAGCGGTTGTTCTCTTACTTAAAGGAATTACCGGAGTTACAGTTCAGGATGTAAAAAAAGGAGAAATAAGATACCTCCCTACGGAAGAAGCAATAAAAGAGCGAACCGTTGATCTTGATATGATTTCTTTTTATGAAATTCTTGGTGTATGTTTTGGCAGAAAGCCGGTGCCATATAAAGTAAAGTTCAAAGAAAACAAGGGAGAAATAGAACGTCATCTGTAAAATTAAAAGGAGGGAAAAATGACCAAAATAATCGTTTATTCGACTCCCACCTGTCCCTACTGTTCTCTGGTTAAAGATTATCTTAAAGGGAAAAAAATCGAGTTTGAAGAAAAAGATGTTTCGAATGATAGAGAAGCTGCCAGAGACATGATTGAGAAATCAGGCCAGATGGGAGTCCCCCAAATTGACATAAATGGAAAGATTATAGTCGGTTTCAATAGAGATGCTATAGATGAAGAGTTAAACAAGATGAAGTAGAGTACTGCTTTGGCTTTTAACAGGAGGAGTGGGAATGGCAATTTTTGAAGCAAAAGAGATTTTTAAATTTGCGATAAGGATTGAGGAAAATGGCGAAAAGTTTTATCGCTTTGCAAGCGACCTGGTTAAAGACAACGAGACAAAAAAGATATTCAATTATCTTGCGGACGAAGAGGTAAAGCATAAGAAGATTTTTACCGATTTGCTTTCCAAGATAACTAAAGATGTGGATTTCGGAAATTATTCTGATGAATATTTTGAATATTTAAAGTATTATACCGACAATGTGATCTTTACCGAAGAACAGTTGGAAAAACAAAAAAAAGAAGTAAAAGATGTTCTTTCTGCCATTAGATTTGCCATGCAGCAGGAGCTGGATTCGGTTCTTTATTATCACGAGGTAGAAAAATTTGTATCCTCCAAACAGAAGGATTTGATAGAGGGAATAATTGCAGAAGAGCGAAAACATTATGCAAAGCTCGCTGAAATGAAAGAAAACTTAAAATAACTTGACTGGCAAAAAGGATTCCTCTCTTAAAATTATCGTTTTGGGTTCCGGAAGCTGCGTTCCTTCCTTTAAAAGATTTCCGGCTTCTTATTTTTTCCATCCTATCGATTTGAAAGAAAACTGGCTCGTTGATATAGGCGAAGGGGCTCTTTTTCGATTATCCGAAGCGGGAGAATCTTACAAGGAGATAGACAGAATATTTATAAGCCACACTCATCCCGACCATATCGGAGCTCTTGTTCCTTTACTTCTTGCTCTGAAATATACCCCCGATTTTAAGAGAAAAAAAACTTTATATATATACGGTTCTGATGACATCCGAAAATATCTTCAGATTAACCTGGATTTTGCCCCTTATCTCAAGAGCAATTTCCCTCTGGAATTTATTTCCCTTTCTCCGGATAGTGAAGTTAAGTTTAAGAATTGTTCATTGAACACAAAAAAGATGAAGCATTTTGACCCCACTTTAGGGTATAGATGGGATCTCAATGGAAGCATTATAGTTTACGGGGCTGACGGTGGGGTTTCGGATGACCTGATTGAACTTTCCGAAAACGCCGATTTGCTAATCCTGGAAAGTTCCTATCCTAAAGACAATCCAATCCCCGGACATTTAACTACTTACCAAGCCGGTAAAATCGCAAAAAAAGCAAAAGCAAAACGATTGATGCTGACCCATTTTTATCCTGAAGTTGCCGGGATGAACGAAGAAGAAATATTGGCTGAAGTAAGGGCTTCAGGATACCAGGGAAAAATTCTTTTAGCGAAAGATTTAATGAATCTCAAAATTTAAAAAGCAAAACGACTAAATTCGGATTTAGGTAACCAAGTCACGAGTCGCCAGTCTCTAGTCAAGAGTCAAAACAAAAAAAATAAAAAACTCTGTGTTCTCCGTGTCTCTGTGTGAGATTAATTGGTGGTGCGGGATGGGTTTTTAACGAACATTAAAACATGACGTTAGGGTGTGGTTGAGGCGCTGTGTACTCTGGGTAATTTTGTTATTTGTTCAACGCTTTGATGTATTGCAGCCGGTCATAAAGTTCGGTCTTCTCATCTTCTTTTTTACTGAGTTTTCCTCTGAATTCCTCAATACTGTCATAATTGTGTTCACTCATCCAGGATTCAATCTCCTTCTGCATATCCTTTATGTAATCCAACCCGTTTTTATACAATGTCGAGCAGATTTCCACGGCTTTTGCTCCGGCGAGAATCTGTTTTATTACGTCTTTTCCGGTATGGATACCGGTCGTTGCGGCAAAATCGCATTTAATGCGGCCGGATAAAAGTGCTACCCAACGCAGAGGATTGCCGATTTCGTTCGGCGAGCTCAAGGGATTTCCTTCCACCAGCTTAATCTTTTTAATATCTATATCAAGCTGATAGAACCGGTTGAACAAAACTAGCCCCCGGACACCTTTTCCCGCGAGCTCGTTAACTGTTCTCGCCATCGAGGTAAAATACGGACCAATCTTAACAGCCACAGGTAAATTAATTTGCGCGAGTACCGAGTCCACGACATCCATATATACGGACTCGATTTCTTCGCTGCTTCTTTCTAAATTGCTTGGAAGAATCGAGACGTTGAGTTCGATGGCATCTGCACCCGAGGTCTCCAGTTGTTTAGCATAATCAATCCACCACCTGGGAGATATGCAATTCAGACTTGCGATTATAGGAATTGAAGTTTCTTTCTTTGCTTGTGTTATCAAGTCCAAATATGTGCTGGGACCATTGGACATACTCATTCCTCTGACATATTCAAAAGCCTCCGTGTGTCCGGTCATCCAGACATTATCTATCAATTCTTCGGTTTCCGATTCGATTTGCTCTTCGAAAAGCGACTTCAAAACGACTGCTCCCGCACCTGCCTCCTCGCATTTTTTTATACTTTCAATATTTCCGGTCAAATCGCAGCTCGAAACGATTAAAGGGGTTTTCAGCTCAAGCCCCATGTATATCGTAGAAAGATTTGCCATACTTACCTCCTTTTATAGTATTAACAGTCAACTTTTTGTTTTTTGCAAAAAAATATCTCAGTTGGTTTTGTCTTGTTTGTCCGGTAAATAAAATATCAAAATTTAAAAAGTAAAATGACAACCACCGACAGCTGACAGCCGACGGCTGACGGCATAAAAAAACATTCGTGTTATTAGTGCTATTCGTTGTTCCTCTTATTTTTGGGATGTAGGAGGGGTTTTTAACAAACAAAAAATAATTCTTTTTTCTTTGTGTCTCCGTGTCTTTGTGTGAGAATAAATTTTTGATTTTCGATCTGTCATTTTCCATTTTGATATTTGATTTTTACTTTTTAGCGGCTTTGCTGCGATAGGGGCCTGCAATAAAATTCCTGGCTTTCTCAATAGCCGACCTGTAGAAATCATGTTTCATATCGGGCAATTCTTCGAAACCGAAAAATCTGGCATCCAGAGCATCATCGCCGGCTTTTGTTTTACCTTCCTTTATTTCAACAAGAAAAATTATTATAACAAGGTTTCCGTAAATATCTGTATCCTGGCTGTGTACGCCGAGCAATTTTATTATTTCTCCTTTCAAAGAAGTTTCCTCATAAAGTTCTCTCAGTGCCGCTTCCTCCGGAGTTTCTCCTGACTCTATAAATCCCGACGGAGGTGCCCATTCACCTTTAGAAGGTTCTATGCCCCTTTTGATAAGAGCTATTTTATTTTCTTTGATTCCGATAATCGCCACGCAGGGAAGAGGATTTTTATAGTCTATAAAACCGCAAAAATGACAGTTTTTTCTCTCCCTTCCTTCAATAAAATCAACCGCAAGCTTTCTACCGCATCCGGGGCAATAGTTGAATTCCGCTTTGGAATTATTATCCGATTTCGACATACCTCAAATTAAGGTTTTATGTAATTAAGTCAAGAAGATAAACTGATGTTTGCTTTCGAATCCTCAAATACGCAGAGCATCGGGGCATCAAACTTGTAGCCCAAAAATCGGAAACCACTTTATATAATATTTGTGATTATCGGAAAGTAAAAATTTAACTACCGGGAGTAAAATCTACTTTATCATTCAATTTTTTGACAAATTCACCGGCAAGCTTTACTGCATTTTCAATATCTCTTAGAGAAACGATTTCGACTGGAGTATGCATATAACGGTTCGGGAAACTAATAAGACCCGTAGCCACACCGCTTCTGGTAAGCTGCATAATATTTGCATCGGTTCCGGTTGCCCGCGGAGCCGCTTCAATCTGATAATCAATCTTGCTTTTCTTTGCCGTTTCCATCAACATTTTGAAAATAACGGGATTGATATTTGCGCCTCTTGCAATTACCGGTCCCTTGTTGAGAGAAATATCTCCGTATTTTTTCTTGTCCGTGGTCGGATGGTCGGTAGCAAGCGTTACATCAAAAGCCAATCCGAGGTCCGGAGCGATACCAAAAGCGCTGGTCCGGGCACCTCTGAGTCCGAGTTCTTCCTGTACGGAAGAGACGCAGAACAAATTCACCGAAATATCTTCATTTTGCAAATACTTAAGAAGAGCGCCTGCCGCAAAAACTCCGGCTTTATTATCGGTGGCTTTAGTAAGAACAAGGTCATTCTGCAATTCTTCCACACCTAATTGAAAGGTTATGGGGTCTCCTATAGATACGATACTCTCTGCCTCTTTCTTGTTCTTTGCCCCGATATCTATCCATAAGTCTTTTAACTGGGGAACTTTTTCCGTCTCCTCTTTTTCCATCATATGAATGGCTTTCCTGCCAATAACTCCCCTTACCTTTCCTTTACCTGTATAAATATCCACTTTGAGCCCGGGTAAAAGAGAAGGGTCGATCCCTCCTATAGGCCGGAAATATATAAATCCATCGCTATCGATGAATCCAACCATAAATCCAATCTCGTCAGCATGCCCCGAAATCATCATCTTCAGCTTTCCCTTTCCTTTTCGGAAAGCTATCACATTACCATGAACGTCCGTTTTAGTTTCGTCGGAGTATTTTTTTACGAATTTTCTGTATACTTCCTGAGCAGGTTCCTCAAAACCCGAAGGGCTCGGAGCCTCGACAAGCTCATAAAAAAATTTCTTAAGTTCTTTATCCATTCCTATTCCTCTTTCTCTTTAAATTCAATATATTCCAATACAAATAAAAGTCAAGATAAATTTAACAAATGCCACAAAGTCACTAAGACACAAAGAAAATTTGTTTTTTTACTAAATCCCAACCCCTAAATCCAAAATCCTAAGATTAGAACGCAGATTAACAGGATTTATTATTGTTTAGAACCCATCCCACAAACCCAATAATAACCACTGATTGGCACGGATTGTTTTGTTTTTCAACCTAGCTAAAAGCCAAATGCCAAAAGCTAAATTTTACTCTTCTGCCTTCTCAAATCTTAAAGAAATTAAAGCTTTATTTTCGTCAACCGTAATTTTTACGTTGTGCCGATTTAAAATCAACCTTATAAGAGGTATGTCTAAATATTTTATATCCGAATCACCCGTTAGCGGATTATCAAACTGAAAAACAGACACGTTCGCCAGTGTGGAAAAATCGTCTATCAATGAACGAAACCCTTTTAAATTAATATATATATATCCTCCATCTTCCTCCAATTCGACCCTCAAATTTTTTCCTCTCTCCTTTAAACTGATTGTGAATAACTGCTTAAGCGATTTGGATAACCACGAATAATTGCCGGTGACAAATAAACTTTTACCTCCAGAAATAAACTCAAAAGGAACATAATCGAAGTTTGAAATTATTTCATTCAATACTGAGTCAAGGTCTACTTTTTCGTTAATCTCTATAGCTTTATTTGTACCTATAAGTGCAATATCCAGAAGTTTCTCTACCATATCCTTCATTTCCAGAGATGCCCCGTAAATTATCTCAACCATCTCCTTAAAATTATCTTGAAGATCTTTCTGATCTTTTAAAATACTCGACAAGCCCAGGATGGGAGTTAGTGGAGTTCGAAGACGATGTGATAATCCGCATACGAAATTGGAATTAACCTCCTGCAGATATTTTAATCGGTTGAGCTCTATCCTCTCCGTAATATCACTTATCTGCACAATCAAATAATCCTTTTCTATGCCGGAGGGACTTATTTCTTTCGCCCTGGACAATTCGAAATTAAAATGAGCATTTTTACTGTTTTTTTGAATAACCGCTTCAAAACTGCCACTGCCTTCAATATTCTTGATATTTTCCAAAATATCAATGTAGGGCAAAACTTCTTCAAGTTTTCTCCCTTCAATATCCTTTTCGTCCAGCATTTTCTTTACCGTTAAATTGGATTTTCTGATGAACCATTTTTCATCTAAAATGAGTATGCCTCCGGGCAAAGAATTTATGACGGAATTTAAGAATTCTTCGGATTTGGAAAGACGTTCGCTAAGAAGAGCCATCTTGAGTTCTGAAGAAACCTGAGCTGCCATTTGTTCGATTAGCTGCTTGCTCCTTTTGGTATAATCTCCACCTTTACTATTAATTACTTCAATTACTCCGATAGTCTCTCCGTCTATAATAAGGGGTGCAGCAAGAAGAGATTCCGTACTAAACCCGGTTTGCCTGTCAAATTTATCGACGTATCCTGAATCTCTGGGCTTATTGACAACGAAAGATTTGCCTTCCCGGGCTGTTCTGCCGGCTATCCCTTCTCCAATCTTTATTCTTTTTCCCTGCAACTCTTCCGCTTTTGGACCATTAACAATCTTAAAAACCAATTCATCAGTGGCTTTATCGACAAGAAATAAGGTCGCCGCTTCACTTTGAAGCACTTCCTGCGAGAGATCAAGAATCCTCTTTAAGAGTTCATTAAGGCTGTCGCTCTCCGTTATTTGTCCTAACTTCTTCTTTAATTGCATTTTTCTCCAACAATCGAACCACTTTATCCCACAAAACTTCAAGGTCCGGAGGTTTGGTTATAAAGTCAACGTCTATTTTTCCCTTAGCAATAATTTCGACATCTTCTTTTAAATGCTCGTAGGCCGTACACACAATTACGGGAAACTTGTAACCTCGCTCAATCAAATTCTGGAGAACTTCCAGGCCATGCTTTCCTCCCATTTTAATGTCAAGCACGACAAGATGATAATCGTTCTTGCCGAGTTTTTTGCTGGCTTCAAAACCATTATCTGCCGTGTCGACTTCAAAACCTTTTAGTTTGAAAAATTCCTTGAACAAATATAAAATGGAAGGGACATCATCAGCTATCAAAACTCTCGCCATTTTCTCCTCCCTTTTTAGGTAATTCAACTGTGAATACCGACCCTTCGCCCTCTTTACTATCAACGAAAATTTTCCCTTTATGTGAAGAAACTATCCTCTGTACGATCGAAAGTCCAAGACCTGTTCCATTCTTCTTGGTGGTCACAAAGGGTTCAAAAATTTCATCCCTTTTAGATTCCGGAATACCGGAGCCGTTATCTATTACCTTTGTCGTAATTTGACCGTCTTTCTCGCTCAAACCAACTTTTATTTCCCCGTTTTCACTCAATGCATCACACGCATTATTTATCAGATTGCCGAAAACTCTTCTAAGTTTTTCTTTATCGGCTTCGATTTCATAATTTCCCCTATCATGTTTAAATTTGATTTTGACTTTCTTTTCTTTCGCATTTTCGGCCTTTTTGAAATCATCCAGGACGTCTTGCATAAAAGACAAATAGTCGAAAACCGCTAAATTCAAATCCTGATCTTTTGAAAAATCAAGCATATCGCCGATTAATTCATTTATTATATTAGAAGCCTTCAAAATTTCTTTGCCGTATTTTTTCCCCTTATCATCTTTGGAAGACATCGTAAGCAACTGCGCCAGGCCGCTAACGGTACCGAGAGGATTTCTTAAATCATGTGCTATCTGAAGAGTCAATTTACCCAACCGATTTACCCTCTCCGAACGCTGCATTTCTTTCTCCATTCTTTTTCTCTCGGTTATATCATTAAATACAACTATCGCGCCTTTCTTTTTCCCAGCCGAATCTCTAAGAACGGCAAGGTTAATACCCCAATATCTGCCGTTTTCTGTTTTTACCAGATGACCACTTTCGCCCAGCTCCCAGGATTCTCTTACGCATTCCCGAAGAATAGAAAGAATCTTGTTATCACTCCTTGCAAGTTCCTGAGATTTGGGATTGATTAATCTCATTTCCAATGCGCCGCCGATATCTTCAAAGACAGCAATGCCGGAGTTTATCGAACTTACAACTTCATGATAAAACTGATGAAGATCTCTTTTTTCTTGTTCGTCACTCCTCTTAACAACTTCAATTCTCTCCTTCATTATTTTATTCCATAAACTGCTGATAAACGCAGTCAAAAGCAGAAAAACTAATTTTAAAAGAACGACCGGGTCCAGAAAATCAAACCCTCCTCTTTGCTGCACGAGCCATATATAAATTCCTGCACTTACAATAGTGATTGCTACGGACGAAGCCAAGCCCGACGAAATCGAAGCCATCATTATAGTAAGGAAATAGAAAATATAGTAATCAGAACTTATACTTCCGGTGAAATAAAAAACGGTTGACACAACGATAATATCGAAAAGAAAAAGGATAAACAAAATTAATTGTCTATGGAAAATTTCCGGTTTAAATATCCTTAAAGTCAGATTAAAGGCAAAATACACAAAAGCTATTTCGTAAATTAAACTTATTCTGGTAACCTCTTCTGTCGCATAACCTGCTATAAGAATCACAGATAACAAAACAAGCCATCTAAACACCAAAAATATATCCAAATCCCCCGCTCTCTTAAATTCTATCTTCATATCTAATCACTATAAAAAAATTATTCCAATCATTAAGGTCATGATTACCAAACATATAAGGGAAAACACCCATAGGTCTTTATTACAAGTTGAATGAACAGGTGTAGAATATACTTGACAATAAAATTCTTATATGTATATTAAATCAAGAAGTTAAAATTTTTAAATTTAGATATTATGAGGAGGTTTTATGGCTCACAAAGTTTTAATTATAGACGACGATGAAAAACTTTTAAAGCTATTGAGTGAATCATTAGAAAAAGAAGAATTTGTTGTATCGACAGCTACAACCGCAGGAGAGGGACTTGACAGATTTAGAGAAATCGACTTTGACGCCATGCTGGTTGACCTCGTACTCCCGGACATGGATGGAATAGAACTATTAAAAACAATAAGGAATATCGACTCGAACTTCCCGGTAATAATGATAACCGGACACGCTTCTATTGACCTTGCTGTAAAAGCAATGCGGATGGGAGCTTTTTATTTTATAGAAAAGCCAGCCTCCACAAAAGCGATACTGGAAATACTCAAAAGAGCCATCGAACAAAAGGAACTTATAATAAGCTATCAATCTTTGAAGAAGACAGCCGAGGAAAAATTCAGTTTTTCGGGGATAATAGGAAAAAGCAAAGAAATGCAAGAGATTTTCGAGTTGATCGAACGCATAGCTTCCGCGGAGGCAACGGTATTAATCCAGGGAGAGTCGGGAACCGGCAAAGAACTGGTAGCAAAAGCGATACATTTTAATTCTACGAGAAAGGAAAACAGATTTGTTGCCATAAACTGCAGTGCTCTTCCCGAATCTCTACTTGAAAGCGAATTATTCGGGTATGAGAGAGGAGCCTTTACGGGAGCCAACAAGAAAAAGAAAGGGCTCTTCGAAATCGCCCATAAAGGTACAATTTTCCTCGATGAAATTGTGGAAACATCACCTGCATTTCAGTCAAAACTGCTGAGAGTATTAGAAGACAATACTTTCTATCCTGTTGGCTCCACCGACGAAAGAAAAACCGATACGAGAATCCTTGCAGCCACAAATAAAGTTATAGAAGACTCGGTAGCAGACGGGAAATTCAGAAAAGACCTCTATTATCGTCTGAACGTTGTAAAAATATCCCTGCCGCCTCTCAGGGACAGAAAAATAGATATTCCGTTGCTTACCCAGGACTTCTTAAAAACTTATTCCGATAAAAACCGTAAAGAAATCTCGGGCGTTTCCGATGAGGCAATGGAAGTATTAATGCGTTACTCATGGCCGGGAAATGTTCGCGAGCTGGAAAACGCTGTCGAACGGGCAGTCATCCTATGTCAGGATAAAACCATCCTCGCGGAACATCTGCCGGAGAGAACGAGCAGAAGCGAAGACCTTGAACCCTCAAATATTCTTGAATACGAAATGGCAAAAGATACCTTCGAGAAAAAATACCTTAGAAACCTATTAAAACAAACAGAAGGTAATGTTACCGATGCATCAAGAAAAGCCGTAATGACAAGGCAGAACATTTATCTTAAACTTAAAAAATATGAAATCAATCCGAAGATTTATTATCCCAGAGAATAAATAGAAGCCAGGAGTAAGAATTGAGAATCCCATCACTACACCCAATAATTGGACGCAGATAAACGCAGATTTAAAGGGATTTTTTATTTGTTGTTTTATTCTAACCCCTAACTGATGAATAGCAGCGCATATCTGACACTTTCTAAGCGTCTTAGAAGTAGCAGCGGATATCTGACACTTTGGTTAATGTCTATTGATTTTATAC
>Ga0315548_1001344_pt1 | contig 20889 bp, 25 predicted proteins | sample SalMarSW160110MG_2_FD_202540 | JGI IMG/M metagenome (GOLD analysis project Ga0315548, IMG submission 202540) | Salt marsh sediment microbial communities from the Plum Island Ecosystem LTER, Massachusetts, United States - Salt Marsh Sediment SW1601-110 ...
TTGGCTTGTCTCACAAAGTGGCTAAAGAATTGGCAATACAAACGATACTGGGTTCTGCCCACATGGTTGCAAAGGTGGAGAAACATCCTGCTGAGCTGAGAAACATGGTTACTTCGCCAGGTGGGACAACTGCCGAAGCTCTGGCTCAGTTGGAATGGGGAGGCTTTCGGTCCAGTATTCTTGAAGCTGTTATTGCTGCTCATGAGAAAACCAAGCAGCTTTAGGCAAGCTACAAAATAAGATGGCTTCATTGGTAGAGCATCGTAATTGCCCCAATTGTGGTAAGAATGACTTTGACGTGCTGTTCGAATCCAATATGGGGGAAGGTGACCTTCAAGGTGGTATAGATACGGTCTACATGCTTCCCGGGGATAAATATGGAAAGCATGTTAAGTGCCGGAATTGTCATCTTGTATATGTAAATCCGATTGAGAAAGCAAGCCGAATCAACGGCAATTATTCTGAAATGAAGAACGGCGATGTGTCTATTGTTCGGGCAAATCGCTTACGTGCCACTAAAGCACAGGTAAAGTTAATAAGAAAATACAAGAGCAATACAACGCTCTTAGATGTAGGTTGTGGGGAAGGCTTTTTCCTGTTTAATGCTTCCAAGGCCGGGTATATTACTAAGGGAGTTGAGTTGTCGCACGATGCGGTAGAATATGCCAAAAAGGAATTTGGCCTGGATGTAGAGATAGGACCACTCGAGGAATTGCAATTCCCCGAGAATTATTTTGATGTGGTCACTTTATGGGTAGTTTTAGAACATGTCCCGTATCCGCTTGCGACTCTTAAGGAAGCTTGCAGGATACTTAAGCCTGGAGGATTGTTGGCAGTATCAACGCCGAATATTGGAGGGGTGCTGGCAAAAATCCTGCGCAGAAGATGGTGGGAGATAAGGAGGGTTCACATTAACCAATTTACCACTAGAACCCTTACGGATATCGTCCAAAATGCAGGGTTCACAAACGTGTCTTCTGTCTGTTATAGGGAATCCATAAGTTTGCTCAAGTTGTCTGTACCAGTGCTAAAGTACTTAAAGATATATGGGGAGGTAAAAACTTTCCTCTCTTCTGAATCTACCTTGGGTAGGATTATGGATAAAATGATCGCAGTACATCCCTCAAAACTTAATTATTCCACGGTGATTGGTTTCAAATAGGAGGTTGATAAATGACAAATCTTTCTCCATTGCACGGGATTAAACTCGCTAGAAGGGAAATTCATAACTACATAACTAAGCGGCCCTTAGTGGTTTCTTACGAGGTAACACTTTCCTGTAATTGCAACTGTTGCCATTGTGAATTGGGCGGTGTAATAAAGAACGAGAAGCAACTTCAACCTGCCGAGTATGGCCGGTTAACTCAGACTTTAAACCCGCCTGTAGTGCAAATCTCTGGAGGGGAGCCGCTTTTGCGCAAGGATATATTGGACATAGTGAAGGCTATCAAACAATCTGATAGGTTACCATATCTGATACTTGTTACCAATGGAGTGCTGCTAAACGAGAGCAACTATCTTCAATTATATGAAGCTGGGGTGAATCAATTTTCCGTGTCACTCGACTTCCCCGATGAGCGACACGATGATTTTCGACGACACCGAGGTTTATATAAACATTTGGAGCAGACGCTTCCACAGTTAGCAAAGTTTGGTTACCGGGACATCATCCTGAACACAGCTATAACAAGGGCTAATCTTAGAGATATATTATCCTTAGCCCAAAAGGCTAGGGACTGGAATATATCCATATCGTATAGCGCGTATACCGTGCTGCGCACAGGCAACAAAGATTACTGCATCGATAGCGAAGAGGATTTGAAGGTTTTACGCCAAATGATTAGCGGACTTATAGAGTTGAAAAAGCAAACCAACCATGTAATCAACTCTAAAGCTATTCTGTTAGACACTTTGAGGTACTTCGAGCAAGGCTACATGCCCAATTGTAAGGCTGGCATAAGGTTCTTCGTTGTAATGCCTGATGGGAATTTCGTTCCCTGTTCACATTCCGGTAATACATATTCTACCCAAAAAGAGATGATAGAGAATTTCTCGCGGATGAACCAATGTAACACTTGCTACGATGCTATAAGGGCTTACAGCGACCGTTCACTTTGGAATCAGATGAAAGCGGCTCCGAGTTACGGCAAGCGGCTTTTTACTTGAAATGTTTAGCGAGCTTTATCTTAGGTAACAGTTGGAGTCTCGCCTGGATGTAGCTTTCGCCACTTATCCAAAAGTTGCTCGCGGGTTTCCTGATGCGCCGAGTCTGGGACGCAGCAATCTACAGGGCATATCTCAACACACTTAGGTGATTCGAACCATCCTACACACTCAGTGCATTTATCCGGGTCGATTACGTAGATTGATTCGGCCTCGCTTATCGCTTCGTTTTTACATTCCGATTCACAAGCGCCACAGCTAATACATTCATCGGTGATTTTGTATGCCATCTTTTCCTTACCTCCTTATTTGCGATAAATTCTGTTTCAACGTCAGGCCCTTTGTGTAGGAGCTTCAGGTTGCGCATTGGCCAACCTGTTGTTTAAGGCATCAGCAACATGCTCAGGCACCAATCCTTTGAGGCAACCTCCGAGGCTTGCCACCTCTTTGATTAATCTTGAACTTAGGCACTGGTATTCAGAGCTTGCCATCAGGCAAACTAATTCTATATCAGGTGCCAGTTTCTTATTCATCGCTGCTATTTCAAACTCTGCCTCAAAATCGGAATTCATCCTCAATCCACGTATCATTGCCTTTCCCCCTTCCTTGTGGATGAAGTCCACTGTAAGCCCGGAGTAAGATTTAACGTGGACATTATGGAAATCGGTCATCGCTTCCTTGGCTAAAGCGACTCTTTCTTCCAGGGAGAAGAGCATTTGTTTATCAGGTTTATCATAAATGCCAACGATTAACTTGTCGAACAAAGCACACGCTCTGGTAATGATGTCAAGGTGTCCGTTAGTTATGGGGTCGAAGCTGCCGGGATATACTGCTGTTACCATTGTTTACTCTCCGATAAGATAGATAGAAACAGATGTATCGCCATAATGAAATTGCTTAGCCAGATGTAGTTTACCATACACAGGGTCTGGTGAAAAGCGCTTTGTGTGGCAAAGGACTACCATAGAATTGGCTCCTATAAGCTCTGATTTGGCTATGGTTGCTACTACGTTGTCCATAGATGAAAGTGAGTATGGCGGGTCGACAAAAACAACATCGTAATTGCTGTTGAGGAATGTAATTGCTTTGTTCATGTTGCAACAATAAACGTGAGCTCTGTCCGAAAATCCTGTCTTTTCCAGGTTGTGTTTAATAAGGTCACAGCACTTTTTGCTTTGGTCAACGAAATCAACCCACTCTGCGTCGCGGCTTAAAGCCTCGATGCCCAGAGCCCCGGTGCCGGCATATAAGTCAGCAACGTGCCGCCAATCACCGGGCATGTTCTGCAGGATAGAAAAAATTGCTTGCCTTACTAAATCTGTGGTGGGTCGAAGTGAGCGGTTTTGTAATGTCTTTAATTGTATTCCCTTGACTCTACCGCCTGTTATCCGCATTTCCTACTTAGCATTTTACCGTAACTTACCCTTTGCTTCAACAGTTGAGGACTGCTTTCATGATTAGTGATGCATCATTTACTAGGCTTTCCCTTGCTTTAGGGTCTTATCCCTACTAGAATATATTCTCACCCAGGTGCATGAGAAAGGTTTACCACAAATTTGAAGCCGAGCTAACACAGATAGCTTCTTCTGCTAATATTGCCTACTTGCGAAAGTGGTTTTCCGCGGCCATTTTAATTGGCATTATAGCTGGCATTTTGTAGTCCCGCTGAGTGGAATAATTCAAATTGATTGAAGATATGCTGCTATGAAAGTTCGCAGGAATTTCCTTAGTAACAAATTAGCTTATCTACCGGCATATCTACGTACCCACAGAATTGCCTCAGGCATCATTCTCAGTATCGTTGTTGGTTTGGGTGGTGGGCTTGGTGCCGTTATCTTTAGATGGCTTATCAATGCGTTTCACCGTCTTTTCTTCGATGGGATGGCTGGCTCTTTGACTTTCTTAGGGCATTATTCTGTTATATTGGTGCCGGTGGTGGGTGGAGTTGTTGTTGGGTGCGTCATTTATTTTACCGGGACTGGTGAGGCGAAGGGTCACGGTGTTCCTGAGGTAATGGAAGCAGTGTGGAGACACGGAGGGCGTATCAGGGCTAGAGTAGCCGCAGTCAAGGTGCTCGCCGCATCGATATGTCTTGGCAGTGGTGGTTCTGCGGGGAGGGAAGGGCCAATTGTGCAGATTGGCTCCAGTATTGGCTCAACTGTAGCACAGCGGTTTCGATTGCCGGAAGATTGGGTAAAGACTTTGGTTGCCTGTGGGGCAGCGGCAGGTATTTCGGCAACATTCAATGCTCCCATAGGTGGTATCTTCTTTGCCCTTGAAGTCATCTTAAGGAGAGTTCTTAGCCCCCGTCTAGGTTTTGTTGTCGTCAGTTCAGTGGTAGCTGCTCTTGTGGCACATGCCTTCTTGGGCGATTTCCGAACCTTCAGTGTACCAATAGAATATACTTTAAATAGCTATAGCGAATTGCCATTATACGTTCTACTGGGCGCGCTCTGTGCTCTTATCGCTACTCTTTTCATTCGCTCTCTGTACAAAGTCGAGGATGGCTTTAATGCTCTAAAATTTCCCGAATACCTGAAACCAGCTTTGGGTGGCATTGCTGTTGGGCTTATTGGATTCTACAATCCTTATCTTTTTGGGATTGGCTATGGTGGGGTAGACCAGGTTCTATTGGGCAATATTGGGCTTTCTGCCCTAGTAGCATTATTGTTTCTAAAAATACTAGCGACTTCATTTACCTTGGGGAGTGGGGGTAGTGGTGGTATCTTTGCCCCCAGTTTATTCATGGGAGCTATGCTGGGTGGCCTTTTCGGAGAAATAGTTCATGGACTTTTGCCTGGTACTGTTGCTCCGGCAGGTGCTTATGCTCTAGTAGGCATGGCAGCAGTTTTTGCTGGAGCTGCAGGAGCACCAATTACATCTTTTCTTATCTTGTTTGAGATGACTAGAGATTATGCCATCATTTTGCCTCTATTGTTGGCAGTAGTGACCAGCACTTTGCTTGCTCGCCGACTTAACCCTGAAACTATATATACCGCTAAGTTGGTGCGTCATGGCATAAGCACACGGCGTCCGGAGGAAGCTGCTTTCTTGACCGGTGTTACTGTTGGTGAGGTGATGACCCGCGATTTCCCCACCGTCTCACCTCAAATGAGCCTTACCGATCTGATGAACAAACTAAATAAGACTGGTCATCACGGATTTCCCGTGGTTGATGAAAACGGGGAACTTTATGGCTTTGTGGCTTTAACTGATGTTGAAAATAGAATAGCCGGTGGCACTAAGGACATTACTGTGGCTGATATTGCTACCAGGAAGTTAGTTGTGGCTTATCCTGATGAGTCTCTGAGCGAAGTAGTTGAGCATTTGGGTATGGGGACTGCTGAAATTGGGCATATTCCAGTCGTCAGCAGGGAAGCCCCCGGCAAGCTTTTGGGAATACTACGCCGCCATGACATTATTAAAGGCTATGTGAAGACGGTAACCGGAATTCACGGAGAGGCGATATGAGAAATCCTGAACCGTATTTCTTGACAAATTTGCCGTGCACTTCTTATAATAGAAATAAACAGGAATCAACTTGTCTCATAGCTGTGGGACAGCACATTGTTTCTTTATTTAGCTAGGTTCATCATAAATAGTGGCTAAGTACATTTTTGTTACCGGTGGTGTGGTCAGTTCTGTTGGTAAGGGGATATCAGTAGCGTCTCTTGGGAAGATATTGGAAAGTCGCTCTATTTCCGTTTTGGCACAAAAGCTGGACCCTTATCTGAATGTTGACCCGGGCACGATGTCTCCGTATCAGCATGGGGAGGTGTTTGTTACCCGGGATGGGGCGGAAACGGACTTGGATTTGGGACATTATGAAAGATTTATCGGTGTGGAATTAACTCGAGCCTCAAATGTTACCTCGGGTGAGATATACTCTACAATTATCGCTAATGAAAGGAAAGGCGATTTTTTGGGTGGCACCATTCAGATAGTGCCTCATGTGACAAATGAAATAAAAAGGCGTATCAGGCAAGTAGCTGAAATATCTAAGGCCGATGTAGTCATAGTTGAAGTTGGTGGCACAGTTGGTGATATTGAGGGGCAGCCATTTCTTGAAGCCATTCGCCAGATGAGAAGGGAAGAAGGGAGAGACAACGTGTTGTATGTTCATGTTACCTTCTTACCTTACATTGCTACGACGGACGAATTAAAGACCAAGCCTACACAGCATAGTGTCAATGAACTAAGAAGGATTGGTATTCAACCGGATGTTATCCTGTGTCGCAGTGATAGGGAAATATCGGAAGGGATAAAGAACAAGATATCGCTTTTCTGCGATGTGCCCAAAGAAGCGGTTATTCCGTTGGTTACCAGTGAAAGTATCTATGAAGTGCCTTTGATGTTGGAGGGGTGTGGGTTGGGCGACTTCATAGTCACTCGCCTGGGGCTTAAGGCCGAGGAAGCAGATTTGGATGATTGGTATGAGATGGTGGCTAGGTTGAAAGCTCCTAAAGACCTGGTGGTCATCGGCTTGGTGGGAAAGTATGTTGAACTTCATGATGCTTATTACTCAGTGCGGGAGGCATTGCGCCATGCAGCTTTAGCGCAGAATTTGGATGTGAGGATGGAATGGCTTAGCTCGGAGGGACTGAATGACGGCAGTGATAATAAGCTGGGGCAGGTTCAGGGAATAGTGGTGCCTGGTGGCTTTGGCGATAGGGGCATTGAAGGCATGATAGAGACAGCTAAGTTTGCCAGGGAGAAGGGTATTCCTTATCTAGGCTTGTGTCTTGGAATGCAGATTATGGTTATTGAATTTGCGCGTCATGTGTTTCATAATGGACGAGCTAATTCTACTGAGTTTGATGCTGATACTTCTTATCCTGTGATTGATTTGCTTCCAGAGCAGCGTGGTATTACTGAGAAAGGAGGGACAATGCGTTTAGGGACTTATCCCTGCTGCTTGGTGCCCGGGACAAAGGCAGCCCAGGCTTATAATGGGGAGATAGTTCATGAAAGGCATCGGCACCGTTTTGAGTTTAACAATCGTTTCCGTCAGACATTGGAGGAAGCGGGACTTATAGTTAGTGGGCTTTCACCAGATGGGAAGTTGGTGGAAATCGTTGAGGTGAAGAATCACCCTTGGATGGTTGGTTGTCAGTTTCATCCTGAGTTCAAATCTCGGCCTGACAGTCCTCATCCACTTTTTGTGGACTTGATTAGAGTAGCTAAGGAGACGCTTGTTGAAGGCGCTCAAATAGGCTTGCCTTCGAATTAGAACGATGAAATTATTTTTGGATACCGCTAATATAGAGCACATTCGCCACGGAGTAAGATTAGGAGTGGTCAGCGGAGTGACTACCAATCCTAGCTTAATATCCAGGGAGGGGAAGGTTGATTATCAAAAGTTGGTCAAAGAGATATGCGCTGTCGTTCCCGGACCGGTATCTACTGAGGTATTAAGCCAGGATGCTTCTGGGATGATTGATGAAGCCAGAGGAGTAGCTAAGTGGGCAGACAATATCGTAGTGAAAATACCGGCTAACCTTGAAGGAGTGGAAGCTACTTCGGTGTTATCTAAAGAAGGTGTTAAGGTGAACTTCACCTTATGTTTTTCTTTGAATCAGGCTCTGTTGGGGGTAGCTGCAGGAGCTAGCTTTGTGAGTCCTTTCGTAGGCAGGCTTGATGATATTGGTGAAGATGGCATGAAGGTGGTGGAGGATATTGTTGAATTCTTGCGTTTTTATCAACTCCCCACTCAGGTGATAGCAGCGAGCATTAGGCATCCGCAGCATTGCGTGGTGGCGGCGGAAGCCGGTGCGCATATTGCTACCGTGCCCTATAAGGTGCTGCTCCAAATGATACAGCATCCTTTGACTGACATCGGAGTCAAGCGCTTCATGGATGACTGGTCAAAGGTAATGAAGGACTGAGGAGGTTGCTATGGAAAGCATGACTGAACTTGAGGATAAAACTCGTGACGAATTAGAGGTGATGGCCAAGGAATGTGGCATTACTGGGTACTCCTCGCTGAAAAAAGCGGAACTTATTCGGCATATCCTGCAATCTCAAGCAGTGCAGCAAGGTAATTTGTTTGTGAGCGGTGTATTGGAGATTATGAATGAGGGTTATGGGTTCTTACGGCAAGATAGTTTTTTGCGTGGTGCTAATGACATCTATGTATCTAATTCTCAAGTTCGCCGGTTCAATTTGAGAAACGGCGATCATATTTATGGAGAAGCTAGAGCTCCTAAAAATAGCGAGAAATATTATGGGTTACTTCGTGTGGAAAGTGTTGATGGGCTTGACCCTGAAGTAGTCAGGCAGCGTGGCAATTTCGGTTCTTTGACGCCCACTTTCCCCGACAAGTTGCTTAATTTGGAAACGACTCAGGGTGAACTGTGTACACGGTTGATTAATCTGGTAGCTCCCATAGGTAGAGGACAGAGAGGCCTGATAGTCTCACCTCCTAAAGCGGGTAAAACAGTGCTCCTGAAGAAGATCGCGAATGCTATTATCACTAATTACAATGATGTTCACCTTATGGTTTGCCTGATTGGAGAAAGGCCTGAGGAAGTAACTGATATGAAGAGGTCAGTAGGAGCTGAGGTTATTGCTGCTACCTTTGATGAGCCGGTGGAGAATCAGACTCGTGTGGCTGAGTTGGCATTGGAGAGGGCGAAAAGATTAGCGGAACTGAACAAAGATGTGGTTATTCTCCTCGATGGCATTACTCGTCTTACCAGAGCTTACAATTTAGCCATGCCTGTCAGCGGGCGCACTTTGTCTGGTGGTATTGACTCAGGGGCTTTGTATCCTCCAAAGCGATTTTTCGGTACTGCCCGCAATACTCAGGAAGGGGGTAGCTTAACAATCATTGCTACTTGCCTGGTGGATACTGGCAGTCGTATGGATGAGCTCATATATGAGGAGTTCAAAGGAACAGGGAATATGGAGCTTCATTTGGATAGAAAATTGGCAGAGAAGAGGATTTTCCCGGCAATAAACATAATTCCCAGTGGAACGAGGCGAGAAGAGCTCCTTCTGGATGAAGATACTGTAAAGCAAATATGGCTGCTCAGGCGTGTAGTTTCGATGATAGCTGAGGATTCTCCTGGTCCCAATGAAGCTACAGAGAGGTTGTTGAACAGGTTATCTAAGACGAAGAATAACGCTGAATTCTTAGCCACTTTGTCCAAAGAGATGTAAGGAATCTTGATTTTGCTATGGGCACCGGGGGCCCAAGTTGGGCGTACAGAGTCAAGGTCAGAATTAAGAAAGCATTAGGGATGAACATTATTCTATGTGATGGTTGCATGTGGAACTGGCGGGGTGCTTGTAATCGTCCTGAGCGTCCCAATGCTATTTGGTGCCCTGACTATTGTAAGAAGGGCAAATGATCATGTTGTCCCCTCCAGTATCGCTGCCATTCCCTGTCCTCCACCGACAGGCATAGCCACGAGCCCATAACGCAAGTTTCTTCGCTTCATATCGTGCATAGCAGTAACTACTAATCTTGCTCCTGTTGCGCCAAGGGGATGTCCCAGGGCGATACCGCCCCCATGGGGATTGGTGATATCCCAGCTTATATCAAGCTCTCTCATACAGGCGATAATCTGGGCAGCGAAGACTTCGTTAAGTTCGATGAGCTCCATGTCGCTGATGGTAAGCCTTGCTTTTTTGAGGGCTTTTTTTATTGCTGGCCCAGCTCCAAGTCCCATGTAGGCTGGGTCTACAGCCCCGGACGCGTAAGCTCTGATAGTTACCCAGGGCTTGAGTCCTGATGATTTAGCTTTACTGTCTGACATAAGCACTACCGCCGCTGCGGCATCATTTATGCCTGAGGAATTACCTGCGGTAACCGTTCCACTTCTGTGAAATACCGGAGGCAGGAAAGCCATTCTTTCAAGGCTTGTGTCCATAGGACGTTCATCGGTGTCGAAGTGGATTGGTGGTCCTCCTTTTCTCTGTGGAACAGGCACAGGAGCGATTTCCTGTTTGAAAATTCCTTCTCTTATAGCTGTTTTGGCTCGCTGATGGCTGAGGAATCCCACTTCATCTTGCTGAGTCCGGCTTATATTGTATTTGGCTGCGATGTTTTCTGCGGTATTACCGATATGGTAGCCGTAGAATGTCTCCCACAGTCCATCAAGCACCATGAGGTCTACAATGTCTGCTCTGGCGTTGATGCTCATCCTGTAGCCCCAACGAGCTTTGGGAAGGACATAGGGACAGTGACTCATGTTCTCCATTCCTCCAGCAACCACAACGTCTGCTTCGCCAAGCATTATCGCCTCAGCTCCCAATGTAATGGCTTTCAATCCTGAGGCGCAGACCTTATTTACCGTATAGGAAGGTGTTTCTTTAGGGATGCCGGCATAGATAGCAGCCTGACGGGCGGTGTTCTGTCCCTGTCCTCCTTGAAGGACATTTCCCATGATTACCTCATCAACTTGAATTTCCTGTAAGGAGGAATCCCAATCCTGGCATTTTGCCTCTAGCTCAGAAGCCTTTTCGCCTTTAAAAGCGGAAGGTCCGTAGCTTAGAAGCTTCCTGCCGGTTTTTGGTCTTAAGCCGGCGCGTTCAAGCGCTTCGGTGATCACCAGGCGGCCTAGATTGACAACGGGGATATCTCTTAAGCTGCCACCGAATGTACCGATTGGTGTCCTTGCTCCGCTGACTATAACAACTTCCTTCGTTACTACCTCCTGTTTTCCATAACCTTAGCGAGCAGTGGGTTTTAGCAGTGCTGCTCTGCTTGCCTTGATTAATAAAACCCGTCCACTAGTGGCCGATTATCATCGAGGAGCCACATTAAGAGAATTGTAGAAACAATTCGGGGAAAAAGCAATGTAATCTTAGTGAGCAGTATTAAGTGGCCTCGGCAATGTTAATATCAAAATCACCCCAAGTGAACGAGGAGACCTCTTCGAAGTCTAGCTATATTATCACCAACCCCTCATCCGAATACAAAAAGCGCTAGCCGCAAAATGCTAGCGCCTCTAAATTACCTGGTGGAGGCAGGGGAGGGTCGAACTGTATGCTACCGAAATTATTCTCCACAACCTTCGGGGGCGGCGGGCTTTGGCGGTGCTGTTCTGCTAGCTTTGGTCTATGCCGCATCTTCCGTTGGTGGCTTGACAGACCCTTCAGAGCAGCTTTTCGAACAATTCTTGAAGAAGAAGCAGCTTATCCCAGCTTTACAGAAGCTGCTTATTTCCTATGCAAGACCTACAGCGCAGGTGTATTGCGTCTAGCGGTATTCGTCAAGCAATATCGCCTTGAGGCAAGCCAACTCAAGGGTTTGTTAAGTTCGGCTTTGTTAGAGGCGTTGACAGCCAGCGAGCAAGGACTCTTAAGGTGGTCAGAAATGTTAATATGGTAAATCCTAGAATAAAATGCAGGTCAAAATGGAAAAGTAGACCATTAGCACCTGTGTATTACAAGAAATGGTCGATTCATAACAAAAGGATGTGAAAAATGGCCAGCAGTTACACTCTAGGTGGACATTTTAGCATCAGCAGACAACAAGCCAATGTTGTCGGGAGGGAAACAATGGATACTGAGTCTTATATACAGAGCTTGTTAGTGTCTAACCCGCTAAGAGAGTCAGCCCTTTGTGGAATGATTAAGGCATTACAGCTGCCTAAGGGGAGCCGAGGACTGGATGCAGGATGTGGAATCGGTCTTCAATGCCTGTTATTAGCCGAAGAGGTGGGACTTACCGGGCATATCACCGGTCTTGATGTGTCTGCGGAGATGCTTGATCGTGGCCGGGAGATTGTGAAGGAGGCTGGTCTGTCAGAACGGATTTCCTTTCAAGAAGGGGATGTAGCCAACCTTCCCTTCGATAATAATGTCTTCGATTGGGTATGGAGCGCAGACTGTGTGGGGTATGGCCCCTGGGAACCTCTGCCTTTATTGAAAGAGCTGGCACGGGTGGTAAAGCCCGGTGGTATTGTGGCCATCGCTGCATGGTCTTCTGAAAAGCTGCTTCCTGGATATCCTCAGTTGGAAGCTCGGCTGGGAGCAACATCGGCTGGCATTGCCCCCTTTCTACAGGGGAAGAAGCCGGAGTTGCACTTCTTACGTGCGCTGGGCTGGTTTCGTGAACTGGGGCTCAAGGAACCCAGGGCTAAAGTCTTTGCCGATAGTGTCTGTGCCCCCCTGAACGATGAAATAAGCAATGCCCTGGTGGCTCTTTTTGATATGCGTTGGCCAGATGTATCCACCGAGCTGTCATCCGATGATTTGGCAGAATTCCAGCGTTTGTGCCTACCGGATTCACCGGATTTTATTTTAAATCTTCCGGATTACTATGCATTGTTCACCTATACAATGTTCTGGGGTAAAACAGCCGATTGAGCTAAAGCTTACTTGAAGCATATCATAGAGAACTTCTAGCTATCTGAATAAAGGAGAAATATCTATGAAAGCGATTGTATATACCAGATACGGACCACCTGATGTTCTTAAACTAAAAGAGGTAGAAAAACCTGCTCCCAATGACAATGAAGTACTCATAAAGGTACATGCTTCAACAGTAACCCCAATAGACTTGAGATTTCGCCAGGGCAAAAACATTATTGCACGAATAAGGTGATACCTAATTTTTGGGGCTGGACTGGAGTAATACAGTTACCCAATCAGTGAACGAGAATAACCGTTTCTGGAAGATTAGAGTAGCCAATTTAAGGTAGTATTATTAACCCAAAAAGTATCCATGGGGCGACTCGAACGCTTGACACGCGGTTTAGGAAACCAGCGTGACAAGACTTTGCCGAAGCAAATCTGCAGAACTCCGAAGCCCACTCTCACTTTATGTCTTTATTTTCTTCCCAGAGGCCAAAGAGATTATCTTCTGTATCTAAACAGACTGCAAGATAGCCCCAGCCTGGTATAGCAGCCTTAGGTTCAATCACTTTCCCACCAAGTTTTTCAACTTTGGCAATGTAATCATCCATAGAATTGACACCGATAAAATTTGTAATCTTCTGTTCGGGTTTCTCTCTGGTTGCCATACCTCCTCCAATGCCTTTCTTGCCATTCAAATCAGTTGTTTCAATCAGGTAGTAGTTAATCGGCCCGGGTAATAGTTCAATTTTCCAATTAAACAATTCTTCATAAAACTTCTTTGCTCTCTCCGGATCGTCTGCAGCTATGTCGAAATGAACAATTGTAGGCGTTTTATCACCTCCTTTAAATTATTATTTTATCTCCTTGTTGATAATATTAAGGAATCTTGTATTGGAAATATAATGGTCTGCTAAAAGTTTACTGTTATACACTAAGTTGAAAACTGCATACACTGAAGGAGAATTTTGGGCTTGCTGAGCAGTTTTTAGTTCAGTTACTTTTAATTTCAGGCCTTTTTTCTTTGCGGTTTCTGCGAGAACTTCAATTGATCTGGCAACCCAAGGACATTGATTTGCATAAACAATATTGAGTCCTTTATACGTGCTCACTTGTTTTTCCCAATCCATGAATTTTGGCAATGGTCCCTTCTTCAAGGTTCTAACCATTAATTCAAAGGAAGGTTCAGCACTCGCTACAGACTTGAATCCATTTTTTAAGAAAACGTCTTTGCCTGCCATAAACGAACCTTCACTTGTAATCACAGCAACACCGATTTTCCCCTGGGTTTTTGCGTCTTCAATGCAGTCTTTAATCAAGAGTGAGGCATATCCCTTATTTTTGTACTTATTGGGATATGCCCATATGCAGTGTATGAACATATACCCCTTTGCATCAACGGACCTCCATGCATTCTCCCCGGGAATATACTCAATAAATCCTGCTACTTTCTTATCTCGTTCAGAATAAAGTAGTTTTATTTTCAGTCCTTCGGAAAAACGTTTTATCAACCACTCAAGTTTTTTTTGAGCCCCTTCGTGTTTTGGATTAAGAAAACACGTAGGTCCGGGACTATATTGAGAGATATTCTTATTGTCAATATCTATGACTATTATGTCTTTTTCCATAATACACCCAAAAGCTAAATCCGATTAATCTTCCCATCTATATAATTTTTTCTTGTTTCTTAATTCATCCAATCCACAGTCAAAGCAGATGCCATTGTGGCAAGATATTATCCCACCGCACCTGGGGCATTTCCATCTGGTCTCTTCCTTTTCAAGGAATTGCTTGATGCCATTCTTCTTGATGAATTCGAGGTTCTCGATCATACTCATCCTGTACTGTCTTCTGTAGCGTTCATCGATATGGCTGAGCCTTTGGCAGGGAAAATCATCGCATTGGTAACAGTATTCAACCTTGCGATTAGCGAGCAAATCGCATCTCTTTTTGAGGAAGGCGCAGTTCTTATCTCTTGGCCTGCAGCCGGCACAGTAAGGCATTCTGATTCCCTTGATTCTTACATCATGTTTGAAAGCAAGGTATCCGCTGCATATCCTGCAGTTCATTCCGCACGGAGCGATTAATTCCTCGTTCATTTCATTTAAGCAGGATACATTAATATCGATGAAGGTTCTACCACTAAAGTCGAAAGCAAGCAAAAAGGCACAGATTATGGACCTGTGCCCTTGAATTTTATTGGTAGCGGGGATTGGATTCGAACTCCATCCTACCGAAATAATCTTCCAAAGTCTGTGTTAAAGGAAAGCCCTTGCTGTGAATATCATACCGCCTCGATGACAGAGATACGCCGCGACGCTATATATAGAAGCGGAAATCTGCGACAGTTGGTCCAGCTCGTTCCAAATACTTGAGCACGTTAACAACTTTTCCTGCATATTCCAGCGTGACTGGTCTACTAAACATCAAGTTTGTGGTATTTCAATTCATCTTCGTTAGAGCTAGCATTTCTTGTGCTGGTATTTCTATGCCTCGGCTCGCCGCTTCCTTTCTGATACCACCACCGCCCCGAGACCAAAGACGCCAACAACAGCCAGCCCAATGAAGAAGCCTAGGCCAGGGAGTGGAATTAGCCCTAAGAGTAGCTCTAAGAGTTTAAGGATGACAAGTCCTAAAGCTAAGGCTCCAACCATGATAGCTTTGCCTTCCACAGCTCTAAAACGACCAATAATCCACCTTCCGATAAACAAGCCCACGGGAATTTGGGCAAGGTAAAGACCTATTCCCCAGAGAGCCAGGGCAATCAATCCCACAGGTATGCCTATAATGGTGAAGCACACTAAAAAGGCAGCAATAGGGGCGACAAACACGATGAGAGCTCCCCAGCCAGCGCTTGCCCCGGGGCTAGTGCCTATAGCGTCGGCGATAGAGGTCAGCCGTCTCTGCGCAATCAGGATGATAACCAAACCAGTCACCAGAGCCATCAGGAACCTTATCACCTTGCTTACTATACCGAGGGGAGGAAAAGCTTTGGCTGGCTCTTCCTTTACCGGTACCGGGGGCAGGTTGTGGGTGGTTGCGCCGCCAATCTGCGCGCCTGATTGAATGTCAGCTTCCTCCTCGCTGGTATAGGTTAGGTCGCCTTCGATGTTGGCTGTAGACAGTATGGTCAGGCTATCAACTTCAAGTTCAACATTTCCCTTCACTCCATTGCCTATAGTGACCTTGCTTCCGCCACCTTTGATATCGCCCTCTATAAGTCCGTCAATACGCACGTTCGCGGCACCAACAAAAAGGTCACCCTTGACCGTGGCTGTGCTAGCCACATTCACCGCGCTGCCAAATACTATCAAGTCACCGTTGACGTTGCCACTGATACTAATAGTTTGCCCTGCTGCTCGCACAGCATGGCCAACATCACCACTGATGCTGATCATGTTGCCAGCAACCATAGCACTGCCATTAACTGCGCCATTGACGGTAATCGTATAGCCGGCAGCCCAGAGTTCGCCGTTAACCATACCGTCAATAATAATGGTGGAGGCCCCGACATATAAGTCGTCATCGACTACCTCTCCACTGCCGACGGTGACCGTCTCTTCGCTGCGGGCATCAAATGCCAAAACTGGCGCCGCGGTCAACATCATCATTATCACGAACGTTAGAATGACAGCTAATCCTCTAAGAACATGTTTTGACATGCACACCTCCTTACTCTTTGCCTGGCATGGTTAATTGAATGTGTTTTCACAGGGTAGCATGGCCAATAGCCTCTCGTTTGTCAATGTCTTTTCTTGGTTTTTGGGGTTTAGCCCACATTAAGCCTCCGATAAAGCCTCAAACTTCACCGACTTAGTGTAACGTTCTACCATAGCTATAGACTCCCATTCTCTGGACCGCTTCATGTAACGGCTGTGTATTTGGCTTTGAAGCTAGAAAGGGTAGCGATTTGCCAGACCTCTTGACAGAGCCAGTGTAGTCTCTATATGGTATTCCGCTCAAGGAGGTGATTAACATGACAACGAATGCTAAGATGGCTTGGGTTGGTATGCTGGGTTTGGTGGGTCTAATTGTTCTTTTGGTGCCGGCGCTGACGCATGTATATCCTGTGGTCATCGGTGTTATTATTGCTATTGCTTGTTGGATAGGTTGTGGCATACTTGCCAGATATTGGGGAGTCAGAAAATAGAAATCCAAGGAAGAATAATCTTAGAGACCTTTGATACACAGCACTATATATTGAATATTTATTACCGGAAATACTGCACTCGATTGTCCAAGTAAATGACTGTCTCCCATATGGCAAGAAAGAGCCGAGAAAGGAGGCATCTATGAAAAAACCAATAGTGACAACATTGGTGGTAATACTTTTAACCTTGGGATTGTCAGTGGGCTGTATAGGAGGTGGCATAATTGGTTCTGGGAACCTGGAAAGTGAAACATTCAATTTCAGTGATTTTACTGAGGTTGAAGCACATAATGGCTTCCAGGTGGAAATAACGAAGTCAAGCACCTTTAGCGTAGAGATAACGACCGATGACAATGTGCAGGAATACATCAAGGTTACCAAATCCGGTGAAATGCTAGAGATAGGACTGGAACTTGGCCGCATATACGGCTCGGTAACCCTGATAGCCAAAATCACCATGCCCGACCTATATAAATTAGATCTATCTGGTGGCTCTAGAGCCAGTATTACTGGTTTTAGCTCGTCGCATGATTTCGGGGTTGAACTGTCTGGTGGCAGCAGGATAGAAGGCGACATAGCGGCAGCTGATGCCGAATTTGACCTATCTGGGGGCAGTCAAGTTGTCCTTTCTGGCTCGGCAGATGACCTGGATGTTAACAGCTCAGGCGGCAGCCAGTTAGATCTGGAAGCCTTCTCTGTAAACAACGCTGATGTCAACCTTAGCGGGGGCGGAAGAGCTACCGTCAATGTAAATGGCACCCTGGATGTTAATCTTAGTGGCGGCTCAAAGGTCCTGTATGTTGGTGAACCTACCCTGGGTGATATTGACCTATCAGGGGGCTCTACAGTGAGTAAAAAATAGAATGGTTGACTGAGGTGATAGTGTAACCTATCTGGGGAGCGTGCTTTGGTTCACCTGCACTCCTTTCCTTCGGAGGTTAGGCGAACCAAAGAACCGGTGTTATAACATGACCAAATCGGTGACTGGACCAATCTTGTACTAAGCAAGGCTGATGCAAATAACCATGCCTCAATGGACACCTGCTGAGGCGTGTTACTACTCATTGATGGAGGCGGGGGAGTCCCCAACTACATCATACCGAAATCGATTCTCCACATTCTACGCCAACGATATAGCTCATTATGATTTCAATTCTTCTATAAGACTAAATGTTAAATATCCTGCAAATTGAAATGTGTCCTGTCCTGAGTTAAGATTTTGTGTGACAATAACCCATTCGGAGGATATTTCAAAATGAGTAATTATGAGTACAAACAAATAGATTTTGAACATCCATCATTGTTGTTTGTTTTGGAGGATAAACTTAAGGGCGTTCTTGGAGGCCCTTTATTATACAATCCATATTTTAAGACTTTTGAACTGAGTGGTAACGAGAAAATACTTGACTTCGGATGTGGAGGAGGAACTGGCGCATGCTGCTTAGCTAAGCTTCTAAACGACGGTGGCCATCTAACTTGTGTTGATGTATCAAATTACTGGATTGATAAAGCTAAGTACAGATTGAAAAGATATACTAACGTAGAATGCCTAGAGGGAGACATCAGGGAGTTGGATATACCTGAGCACTCCTTTGATATCATATCTATTTTTCATGTTATACATGATATTGCCCCTGAGGAAAGGCAAGGTATTTCTGATAGATTAGCCACATTGCTCAATAGGAATGGGAAACTCTTCATTAGAGAACCAATCAAAGAATCGCATGGAATGCCTGTATCAGAGATTTTAACTCTACTTACAAATTCTGGATTCAAAGAAATTCAGTCTGACGTAGGTAAATCAGAATATAAGGGCATTTTCAAACATGAAGCTTAGTGAGATTAACATTATCATACGCGTTTTGAAGAAAGAGCTAGGATTGTCATGGTTGCCACTCCTTATTAAGTGCCAGATTGAAAAGGGAAGAATATTTAGACAAACACATTGGGCGAAGGAGACTAGTATTGAATCTAGATTCGCTAAACGCCTTTCCATAAGTACTGCAATGTACCGAGAGCTCTTATTCGAGAAAAAATCATAGCCTAAGCTATTTGAATGGCTATAGTAAAAAAACAATAACTGTGTTATGAAGTGAAGGGCAAAAAATGACAAAAGCACAATTAGTTATTGGCATCATCTGTATTGCTATATCGATATGGATGTTTTTATCCGGTGAACTCAGCGAAAGCCCTGCACCAGCCATAGCAGTTCTCGCAATAGGTATAATTTTGTTAGCAATTTCAAGACTAAGAAAGTGAGAATACCTACGTTCATTCCTTAGTATTTGTATGTAACGATCTTGCATTTTGTCCCATTAGCTCAAAGGTCTTATAGAATCCTCCCAAATGGACGGGGAGATCGAGGGTTCGTCCACCTTGGTGAGATTTATACACAATTCCTGCTCTTCTATTTCAGAAAAGCAACTAATTCCAGCCTTACGATAGTTGTACAACTCACAGTTAGGATTATTTAATTTCGTGAGTGTTATAATTGTGGCAGGACCGAGGGAGAGTTAGGTAGTGATGCAATTATCACCGGAAGAAAGACATAAAATCTACGAGGAGGAGAGGGCGCGGATTGACGCTGAACAGAAACAGCGGATGACTACGGGTGATTCAACAACCGGACTGGAGCCAAATATTGCTGGATTGCTTTGTTACCTCGGTGGCTGGATTACTGGCATTGTCTTTCTTGTAATTGAGCAAAAGAACAAATTCGTTCGCTTCCATGCTCTCCAGTCAATAGTCACCTTTGGTGCATTGACTGTCGCTGGTGCTCTTCTAAGTTGGATACCTTTCTTTGGCGGCTTCTTCTTTGCCGCTATCGGCATCTTGGCCTTCATTCTGTGGATACTTCTGATGGTCAAGGCTTACCAAGGTGAGCTGTATAAGGTTCCGGTGGCAGGTCATGTGGCTGAAGGAATACTGCCAGTTACCTGGCGTGGTGAAAAACCTGAAACAGGTGAGGAACAAAAGACAGCTGAGTCTCCAAGACCAGACGAGGCCCCAAAACCACCTGAGCCTCGAGAAGTACCCTCTCCGGCAATATCAGGAAAGATGGAGAAGTTTGGAAAGCGAGTCAGGATTGCTGGCTATAGCGCCGCAATCTTCTGGAGTGTAGTTTTGCTTATATTCTTTTCCTTCTTCCACCGCTATATTGCCTGGTACCATGTCGAACCAGACGGGAGCGTCACCAGACTATCATTGCTCACCGGCGATTACTTTACCTGGCTTCCGATTCTAATTACAGCATTAGTCATATCCATAACCGCTAACATTGTTATGATAATTTATGATAGATACTGGCTGCGGGAGATTATTCAGATTATACTCGCCGCAATCGGCGTGGTCGTGGTTGCGAATCTGGTATCCATATTCCCCTTTGATTTCAGTGTAATACCCAATGCCACCGCCGTTGATATTGTGCCAGTAGTGGTAACCATTGTTCTAATCATCATCGCAGTTGGGTTGGGAGTTGGGGCATTGGTTCGGTTCATAAAGTTAATCGCCAGCGTAGCAAAGCAAAGTCCGAGTTAAGTCTTTGAGTCCTACTATTGGATTCAACTTTTAGACTCATTGCTGAGTTACGTTGAACAATCTGTTGTTTTATCTCGTACCACAGTACTTGAATGTGACAATTTTGCATGCTGTCTCATTATTGAATAAATCTTACGAAGTTTACCCGGACAGGCGTGGAGATCGAGGGTTCGTCCAATCTGCAAAATCTCTAAATAAAAAAAGCTAGCGGTAAAGGACTAACGTTGTCAATTTTCTAGTGGAGGTGGGGGAATCCCCAACTCTGTCAGCCCCAAAAACCCGCAAATGCATCGTAAAAATCCTAGAGATTCTGCGTCAAAGGGGGGCCTTGGCAGTAGTTCTCAAATAGGTTTTGTCAATCTTTGGAACCAATTCAGCGCTGCATTATGACTATCTTGCCTCATTGTTCAACAAAAACTCATTTTATGACATCTATTTCAAGTAAGAAGACGGTCTTCTCACAGCTAAGTCCATGCAAACATCCCGATGTTCATTCAGCCACAACCTTGAGATTCACTGTGGTCGTCAAGTATAATAACCGATGCCTAGACCACAGTCTTCTGTTGAGGTCTAGCCATTGAAGGAAGCGACTTACTATGTTGGAACCATTCTTCTTTGTCCTTGGACTTGTGAATAGTGTCCTCTTGATTTTCATCTTTCTCATTCGAAAGAATAGATTAGACCTCTTGCAGCGAATCGGGCGGGTGTATTTGCTCTTGGCGATTCCAGCCGTT
>Ga0315548_1001346_pt1 | contig 20873 bp, 19 predicted proteins | sample SalMarSW160110MG_2_FD_202540 | JGI IMG/M metagenome (GOLD analysis project Ga0315548, IMG submission 202540) | Salt marsh sediment microbial communities from the Plum Island Ecosystem LTER, Massachusetts, United States - Salt Marsh Sediment SW1601-110 ...
GCCAGCTCCTTAACGGATTTATCATCCTGGTAAAACAACGTTAATAAAGATTTATCAACCGGGTCAAGCTCATCAAGTGCCTGTCTTAAAATCTCAACAGGTACTTTGTCAAAATTATAAAAATCTTTATGCGCATTATCGGCAATATCATGATAAATATCTTCTTTATCATCAATCGAAACACTATTCAGGCGTTTCCTTCTTATTTTTGAAATTGCCGTATTATAAGCTATGCTGTAAAGCCATGTGGAAAATTTTGATTTACCCTTAAAATCCTTTAATGATGCATAGGCCTTTACAAACACATCCTGTGCCAGTTCTTCCGCATCCTCACGGTTTCCTACTATCCGATATGCCACAGTATAGACCATATCCTTATATTTATTGATAATTACTGTATAATCTGATACATTACCAGACAGGATACTATTTATATAAATATTATCTTCTTTCAATTGCATCCGTTACTTTGACGCTAAATAAATAAAACCGGTTACAAAAAAACTTATTCAACTGTTTTCAGCACAAAGTTGTAACCGAACCTGAAATACCTCGTCATATTATTCAAAATTATTATTTATTAACCTAAAAATTAATGATCATGGCACAAATTAATGGAGTAATTATTGTCTTTATAATCTTTGCATCAATTACCGGTGTGATTCTTGGAATCATATACCTGAGGGACAGGAGCCGGGAACGGTTAAAGATAATTGAAAAAGGCGCCGATCCTTCTGTTTTTGATACAAAAACAAAAACGGACAGTAAGGTAACTTTGAAAATAGGTATATTTCTTGTTGCTCTGGCAATAGGTATAATCACAGGCAGTCTCATTGCCAACTATACCTATATTTTCGCAGAAAGTGAAGTTGCTTATTTCTCGTCGATCTTTCTCTTCGGGGGACTGGGTTTATTGGGTACACAGCTGATTGGCAAAAAAAACAAAAAATAACAGGTATTAAGCTGTATAATTAAAATCAATTAACTATGAAAAAAGCACTTATTTATACAACAATCATAATCTTGTTCATTTCATGTGAATACGATGAAGGTAAAATAAGAAATCTTAAGGGATCGTGGAGATTTACCATTGGCGATGACAAGGAATGGGCAGATCCCGGATTCAATGACGGTAAATGGGACAGGATATATGCGCCGGCACGATGGGAAAGGAATAATTATTATAATTATAACGGATTTGCCTGGTACAGGAAAAGCTTCAGGATAGCTCCCAAGTACAAGAATTCCAACCTTTATTTGATACTGGGTATTATCGACGATGTTGACGAGGTTTATGTAAATGGCAGGCTTGTGGGGGCAAGCGGAAGCTTCCCTCCCGACTATGAATCGGCAGTTAACAGTTTCAGAAAATACTATCTGCCTGCTGATATCCTGAATTTTAACAAGGATAATGTAATCGCGGTTAGGGTATATGATAATTACGGCGACGGGGGAATAGTGAGAGGCGATCTCGGGATATATGCCTCCAGTTTAGTCACCCTGGATATAAATCTCAGGGGTGAATGGAAATTCAACATTAAAGACAGCCTTATCTGGAAGGATTCTGCATATAGCGACAATGACTGGCTGTCAATAACCGTACCCGGAATATGGGAAGACCAGGGATTTGCTGATTATGACGGATTCGCATGGTACAGAAAGAGCTTTGATCTGCCTCCTGAATTAAAATCAGAAAAGCTTGTCCTGCTCATGGGCAAAATTGATGATATAGACCAGGTATATTTAAACGGCACCCTGGTAGGATCCACGGGAGAGTTCAATCCGGTTTTCGGCGAAATAAGGACAAACGGTGAGTACAGGGAATTGAGGGGCTACTATATTCTCAATAATGACATATTAAAAGACAAGGATAATCTTGTTGCCGTAAGAGTATACGATTCGCATGGGGCAGGCGGCATATATGAAGGTCCGGTCGGACTTATAACCCAGGAGAATTATACGAAGTACTGGTTATATAAGATGAAAAAGAAAAGGATTTTCCCTTTTGATGATTAGATATTTTATAGCCTGAAAGAGTAAAAGGCTGTCTTATGAGCCAGAAGTATGACAGCCTTTTTTCTAATAAAGGTTATGGTTATCAGATTGCCTTACCTCCTCTTTCACCTGTACGTATTCTTATACATTCCTCAAGGGGAGTGATAAATATCTTTCCGTCACCCACCTCTCCTTTCTTATTTGTCCTTGCAGTATTTATGATAGTATTAACGGTAATATCGACAAATGCGTCGTTGACTGCAATTTCTAATTTCACTTTTGGTATAAGGCCGGGGATTACTTTTTTACCTCTGTATATCTGTTCACCTGTCTGCTGTCCGTGTCCCGATACCCTGATGACGGTTATGCGGGTAATTTCATTCTCGATAAGGGCTTCCCTTACTTCGTCGAGTTTAGTATCTCTTATGATAGCTGTTATTAATTTCATGATTAAAATTTTAGTTGATGATTTTATTAGCTTGCATTCAGCATACCATATCCATACTCACCATGATATGAAGCGTCGAGACCCCTCATTTCGCTTTTTGCCTCTGACTTAAATCCTATTATCTTGTCAACAAGCATGAGTATTAACAGGGTGAAAACAGCAGCATATGCTATTGATATGAGTACGGCAACAGCCTGCACACCGAGCTGCTGCATGACTGTCCATTTACCACCCCCGGCAAGGGAAGCAGCCTCATTCATCCAGCTTTTTCTTATAAAAAAGGATAGCATTATTGCACCTGTTATTCCTCCTATACCATGAACACCAAAAGCATCCAGACTATCATCGTAGCCGAGTTTGTTTTTCAGCGATATAGCTATATAACAAAATGTTGAAGCAATGGCACCTAAAGCTAATGCTCCGTATGGCTGTACAACACCGGCAGCAGGTGTCACAGCTACGAGTCCGGCCAGTATACCGCTGGCAAAGCCCAGTGCAGTGGTCTTACCATGATGAATACTTTCGATTATCATCCAGGTTATAGCCCCAGACGCTGCAGCAGCCTGCGTTGCTGTGAGTGCCTGTGCAGTATCCAGACCGCTGTTTACACTGCTGCCTGCATTGAATCCAAACCACCCAACCCATAGCAATCCGGCTCCGATCATTGTAAGTACAAGGTTATTAGGAGGCATAGAGGTCGCAGGATATCCACGCCTTGCTCCCAGGTACAATACAGCTACCAGTCCGCTTACACCTGCGGAGATATGCACTACCGTGCCTCCTGCAAAATCAATTGCCCCGTTGGCACCCATATTGAACAGAAACCCGTCTTTGGCCCATACCCAGTGGCAAATGGGATTATAGACCAGTATTCCCCACAGTGCAATAAAAACAACATATCCCTTAAACGTTACCCTCTCAGCAAAAGCACCTGCAATAAGGGCTGGAGTAATAATTGCAAACTTACCCTGGAACATCGAAAATACATAGTCCGGTACCCCATTATTTACTTCCGTATCAATTCCCTTAAGAAATAACAGGTCTTTGCTCCATCCGAACCATCCGCCCAGGGCATTCGGACCAAAACACATGCCATAACCAAAAAAAATCCAAAGCACGGTCATAATACCCATAGCTGAAAAACTGTGCATCATAGTACCCAGGACGTTTTTTGTTCTCACCAGTCCCCCGTAAAACATCGCCAGTCCGGGCACCATTAGCAACACCAGGGCAGTTGAAGTAAGCATCCATGCAGTAATCCCGGTATCAACACCGTTACCGTCCGAAGCAACGGAATTACCTGCAAAAAATAACAGTAATACTACTGTAAAAAGTAAAGTTCTTTTCTTAAATATTTCCATTTCCTTGATTTTAGTATATATAATTCCTGTAATAAATATTTTACATTAATTATGATCACAAAGGTATATTTTTTATGGGTATATACAAATATTTTTATTTTTATTTTAATATATACCCTCTTATATATATAGTTTAAATTATATTTTATATATATTTAAATTTAATAACCCTTTTTTTCATAGGGTTTATATAAAACAAAATCACCTGTCCGGGTGGGACAGGTGATCAACAAACTGAAATAATATTGTGGTTATGATTTTAGAATAGAAGGATATTGTTTTTCTTGCATTCATCAACGATTTCATCCGGCCATATGCTTGCCTGAATCTCACCTATATGCGCCTTTCTCAGGTAGAACATGCATATTCTTGACTGCCCCAGTCCGCCCCCCACGCACAGCGGCAATTCACCTGAAAGCAGCCGTTTATGGAACATAAGGTCTTTTCTTTCCATGGTCCCGGTAATTTCAAGCTGCCTGAGCAGGGATTCCCTGTTTACCCTGATTCCCATAGACGAAATTTCGAATGCCGATTCAAGAACAGGATTCCAGAGAATAATATCCCCGTTGAGCCCCTTATAGTCTTTAATTGTAGGGGTGATCCAGTCATCGTAATCAGGAGCTCTTCCGTCATGAGGTTTTCCGTCTTCCAGTTCAGCACCTATGCCAATTACGAATATTGCCCCGTATTTCCTTGATGCTTCAATTTCCCTCTCCCTGGGAGTAAGTCCGGGATATTCTGCCAGTAATTCCTCGGAGTGAACAAAGGTTATTTTATCAGGTAATATTGGCTCTATACGATTATAGTGTTCATATATAACAAATTCTGTTCTTTTTATTACCTCATATAATTTATGTACAATAAATTTCAGGAAATCCAGGTTTCTTTCATCTTCACTGATAACCCTTTCCCAGTCCCATTGGTCAACATAAAGAGAGTGAATATTGTCCAGTACCTCATCAGGACGTACGGCATTCATATCCGTGTAGATACCATAACCGTGTTTAACGTTATAATCTGCGAGTGCCAGCCTTTTCCATTTGGCAAGTGAATTGACAACCTCTGCCACCGCACCTTTCATATGCCTTATTTCAAATGATACCTTGCGCTCAACGCCATTCAGGTCATCATTGACCCCTGTACCCTTAAGTACAAAAAGCGGGGCTGTAACCCTTCTGAGCCTTAATTCAGAAGAAAGATTCTGCTGGAAAACATCCTTGACAAGCAATATTGCTTTCTCGGTTTGTTTTAAATCAAGCAGCGATTTATAGTTTTCAGGAATATAAAGATCTTTTCTCATTTATATGCCGTTTTGAATATTTCAATTTGTAAACCGGTAAATATAGTTATTTGCTTAAAATATAATGGTATCATAGGGTTTCCTGCTAAAAGGTGATACTTCGTTTATATCTTTCCTTCTGGTAATAAACCTGGTGAGCCTCTCGATACCTATTCCGGCACCTGCTGTTTTTGGAATTGCTCCGGCTTCTGCAACATCAAGGTACTGTCCGTATTTCTCAGGATCAGTTCCTGATCTTTTCATCCTGTAAACAATCTGTTTATATTCATCTTCTCTTTCCGCTCCTGATAAGCCCTCCATATATCCTTCCGGCCACATAATATCATAGTTCAGGAAATGGCCCTTATTCCTTTCATCTTCCCTGTCATAGAATTCCCTGTCATGATCAATAACCCAGAAGGGACCCTCAGCGGCAAGCGATGATTTTTTTTCCCAGCTATCCCCGTATTTTTTTATTAATTCATGGGTTGAATATCTTGGCCATCCCGTTTCAGGTACTTTCAGTAATTCATCCCGGAAAAGTATAACCAGGTCACTGTATTTGGCATTTAGCCGGGAAAATATATAAGCTACCATTTCCTCGGTAAACGTGATTACGAAATCCATTGTTTTTTCCTTGAATTCATAATCAACCTGGGTAAATTCAAATAAATGCCTGCCTGTATCTTTTCTTTCCGGACCTTCCAGTCTGACATTTGGAGATACTATATATATCGAATCGATATACGGATGCGAAAGCAGGAGCTGCTTATGCAAAATCATGCTTTTCATCAATGAAAATTTTTGATCTGCATAAATAAAATCTGCCTCTGTAACATCATGGCTTAACGGATCAGTTATTGGTGATGTTATCAGGGGATTTACATGAATTACCCCTTTTGACTCCATAAACTCATGTATTAACCTTATAATGCCGCCCTGGATTCTGAGTATGGCAGGCAGTTCATCTCTTTGCAAATGCATTAATGCCTTGCTGACTGAAGCAGAAATCTGTCTTGTTGTTTCCATATTTAAAAATATATTTTAATTTGTTACTATATTATTACTATTTGTTGCTATTTATAATTAACCGGACTACAAATATACTTATTTGATATTTTTGTGCAAATATTATTTTATAATTATTATATAAAAATGATTTTTATTTATAAATTATCAATAATTATGCTATATTTGTAACATATTATTATATATAACTATATAAAATGAGTTTTAACTTACAAATTGATAGTCTTGATAAAAAAATTTTATCAATTCTTACAAAAGATGCACGGACTCCCTTTCTTGAGGTTGCCCGTGAATGCAAAGTCTCAGGCGCAGCTATACACCAGAGAGTCCAGCGACTCATAAGATTAGGTGTGATTTCAGGATCACAATTTATCGTGGAACCAAAAAAGCTGGGTTACAATACCTGTGCTTATATAGGCATTTTTCTTGAAAATGCAGCCCTTTTTAATGATGTATCTGAAAAATTAGTAAAGATACCTGAGATAACCCAGTGCCATTATACAACCGGACAATATTCAATGTTTATTAAGGTTTATACCAGGGATAATGAACATCTCAGGGATATCCTGACAGGTAAGATACAGTCAATAAACGGGGTTTCAAGAACCGAAACCTTTATTTCACTTGATGTACTTGTAAGCAGGCAGCTTCCGGTCATTGAAGAAACCGTCTAAATATTTGCCCTCTGACGCACAACCTCATATATAACTACCGCCGCAGCCACACTCACATTGAGCGAACCTATTGATCCGAACATCGGTATCTTAACGGATTTATCAGCCAGCCTTAGTATGTCATCACTGATACCTTTGTCCTCGGCTCCCAGTATCAATGCCGCAGGAGATGTGAAATCGGCCCCGTAGTATAAATCACCTGCCTTTTCAGTAACAGCTATAACTAATAACCCGCTGTCCTTTAAAAAGTGAATAGTGCCAGCCAGGCTGGCAGTCCGGCATACCGCAATGGAATGCAGTGCCCCGGATGATGTCTTTATTGCATCGGGACTGATCTGGGCTGTTCCCTTGTTTGGAATTACTATTGCATTAACACCTGCACATTCGGCTGTTCTGGCAATGGCCCCGAGATTCCTGGTGTCGGTTATTCTGTCCAGTATCAGCACAAAAGGCACTTCGCCTTTCTCATATAATAGAGGTATAAGTCTTTCGATATTAATATATTCTATTTCAGACACAAGGGCAATGATACCCTGATGATTCATCCTTGTGAGCCTGTTCAGCTTCTCAACCGGCACATACTGGAAAGGGATGGAATTATTCCTGACAAATCCCGTAAGCTCGACCAGCAGCTCACTTTTAAATCCTTTTTTTATGAATATCTTTTCAATATGCTTTCCGGCACGTGTTGCCTCAACTATTGAATGTATTCCGTATATAAACTGACTTTTATTCTTAGACATCCGGTAACTTAAAAAAGTAATGCCTGTTTAAAATACACCTAATCCAGCAAAAAGACCTTACCCCTTCTCCATGATTCTATAGCTTCCCTCCAGTGCCATTCATTACTTTCTGAGCGCTGCAGGACATAATTATTCACTGTATAGGGAGAAGGATAATAATCGAAAGTAAATGTTATTGATGTTGTAATACTCTTCCTGTAATATACCCATTTTTCCTGGCTATTGGTCCTGTATATAGCCTGGGGAGGACCATAAATAATATACACCATACCCCTGTCCGTCTTCCATCCAGCCTTATATGATGTAAAATAATAATTTGCAAAATAAACCCTGTTAAAATAAATTCTGATTAGTTCTCTTGCCTTCTCAATATTATCAGTCTTATTTAACCAGAAATTATCGAATGCCAGTTTCTGATTGGTAGAGTTCCTGAGCTGCTCATATTCTGATGATGAAGTGAGATAGGCCAGTGGCCCCACAAGTTGTTCCGGTCTGGTAATTTTTGGAAAACTCTCCCCGAAATTAAAAATTGTAAGACCTTCCTTAAATACAGTATCCAGGCGGAAGTGATATAAACCCTTATAATTAAGCATATATTTCAGATCCTTATTAAATGGCAATACCCATACACTGTCAGGTTTTTCAAAAAATCCGGCATCACTGGCAGATGAAAAGGTCGGCTTTGGCAAGGGACTATCATCTCCGTAATATGAGACATACACCTGTGAATAGCCATTATCTCTGTATCTTATTGTAAATGTATTATTCCCTATAACGTAAGGAGCAAAATACAGCGTATTCTGGTCACCATTCAATACCATGAAATTCTGCTGCGAAAATCTGGACCTTTTATCAACAATCAGGAATCTCTGATTTTCATTTTTTCTTACCATATCCGTCGCTTTCACCTTTAATTCATAAATCTTGCCTGTATCGGTTTTTATGGGTATGCGGCCAATAAAACGCTTACCCGCTTCTTCACGGCTGAAATTATATATATACATACCGCTATCAGCAACCTGGTTCCTGTCTCCCCCATCAAATTCGCTGAGCATATAGTCAATCTTCACCTTTCCTGTATACTTACCTGCCTTGCTGTCCTGATAGTAAAGCAATTCAACCGGAAATATCTTTATCAGCAGTTCAGAGGAGTCATCGGTACTATGATAAATATTGTAATCGGGATGCAATTTTGAAGCCCCGGGATTATACATATCAGCAAAATTTCTGTCAATGGTGACTTTTAGTGATCCCCTGCATGATATTGCTGCAAATAATATAACAAACAGGTATTGTTTTAATAACTTGCTGACCTGCATATATTTATACTGCATTTGCATATTCCAAACTTCAAATAAAGGTACTTATTTTCTGAAAGGTATTAAAAAATAAAATATTTAATAATTTTATATCTTCCAACAAAAATATATTATCCTGAAACAGAAAAAAAAATATCCTGTACTTGAAAAACTCGAAGTTACGGATATAGCATCCGAAGGGAAAGCTATAGCCAGAACGGGCGGCCTTGTTGTCTTTGTAACAAATTTGGTGCCAGGTGATATTGCCGATATTCAAATAAAAAACAAGCACAGGAATTTCATGACTGGTTATCCGGTCAGGATTCACAGGTTATCTCCAAAGCGTGTAAATCCCTTTTGTGAATATTTTGGAATATGCGGCGGCTGCAACTGGCAGCAACTGTCATATGAAGAACAGCTCAAATATAAACAACGGCAGGTCGCGGATAACCTTGAACGAATAGGCAGAACAAGCCCGCAGGATATAAGCGATATCATACCGTCCGCTACACTTACAGAATACAGGAACAAACTTGAATTCGCCTTTTCCGAGAACCGCTGGTTCATGAAAAATGAGATACCTCCGGCAGATAAAAAGCCTTCCAGAAAAGCACTGGGATTCCATATTCCGGAGATGTATAACAGGGTGCTCGACATTAAGAAATGTTATTTGCAGGAGGAACCATCGAATAAAATCAGGAATGCAGTCAGGGATTACGCACTGAAAAAGAACCTTGATTTCTTTAATCACAAAAAACAACAGGGATTCCTGAGAAATCTTATAATAAGAAATACATCAGCAGGGGAATGGATGGTTATCTTTTCGTTTTATCATGATGATAAAAAAGCCATAAATGGATTACTGGCTCATGTTGCAGAACAATTCCCTGAATTAACCTCACTGATGTATGTTATAAATCAAAAAGGTAACGATACTATTAGTGACCTCCCTGTTTATCTGTATAAAGGCAGAAACTATATTACTGAAATAATTAACGGACTGAAATTTAAAATCGGGCCCAGATCATTTTTCCAGCCTAATATTCATCTGTCCGGCACTCTATACAAAACAGTCGCAGACATGGCTAACCTTAAAGGAAATGAAACAGTATATGATCTTTATACAGGTATAGGGACAATTGCGGTATATCTTTCGGGAAAGTGCCTGAAGGTAATCGGGATAGAAAATATAGACGAGGCAGTAGAAAATGCAGGGGAAAATGCTAGTATCAACAATATAAAAAATACCGAGTTTATAGCAGGAGATGTTAAAGATATACTAAGCGGACAGTTTCCTGATGCAAAAGGGAAACCTGATATAGTTGTTGCCGATCCCCCAAGATCGGGCCTCCATAAAACAGTCGTCGGCTGCTTAATGGCTCTGAAGCCCGCAAAAATTATCTATGTTAGCTGCAACACGGCTACGCAGGCAAGAGACATAGGTTTGATGTCAGGAAAATATAAAATAAAAAAGGTTCAGCCGGTTGATATGTTTCCCCATACTCATCACATTGAGAATATCATACTGCTGGAAGCTATATGAATAAAAAGTAACATATAAGTCAAATATTTTTACTAATTTGGTTTAACATAATACCATCAGAAATATCAGAATAACAATGAGTAATTTCTTTCAGAGTGCTTTTCAATTTTTTTTTCTGGTCGGATATATTATCCTGTATATAGTATCAATTATCATTTTACGTCCTTTCCGCCTTCACAGGAAAAGAAAAAAATCCACGATATCACTTAAAATAAGTTATCTTCTGTATCTTGCGCTTTTCCTGGCCTTCACCTATCTTCTCCTGTTCGGGAACAAGGAACCTTCTGAAGAAGATGTTCCCTATGATACGCTATTTAATTTCCATTTTCTTATATTTCTTACTGCTACAATCATACCGAATATTGGTATAATGGTAAGGAAAAAAATTAAAAAGAACAGGATTGAATACAATATTATGTTCACTATAATTAATGTCCTCTACTTTCTTTATCTTCTCTATCTTTGTATTTCAAAAGAATGGGCCCTTCTCTGACCGTTAAAAAACCATCGGATGATTACAAGAATACCATTAAAAATATTAAGAATAGAAAAAGATGGTCACCATATAATCGTAAGGGGAAAAATAAACGGGAAAGATTCTTCTTTAATAGTAGACACAGGTGCTTCCAAATCAGTATTTAATGCCGGACTCCCTGATATCAGACCTGAAAATGATATTGAAGATAAAAGCAATTATCCCAATGCAGTAACACTTGCTACTGATGAAATACCTTCAACAACAGGAATAATTGATGAGCTTCAGCTGGGCGGACTCCTAATTAAAAATTATGAGGCTACGCTTATAGATATGAAACATATTAATGAACTGTACCGGAGTATCCCGGGAAAGGTAATCAAAGGACTAATAGGAAACGACCTGCTGATAAAATATAAAGCTGTAATTGACTATCATAATAAGGTTTTGATTCTTGATTATTAGCCGCCCCCTGCCGGGTTTTTAGATTATGCTTAAATATCGAATAATATTTGCCCTGCTTCCGATATATAACCTGTTATTACCTGCTGCCGGTAATGAAGGCGACTCACTTGTAAAATACAGCGACATTAAATATGCAACTGACTTCGAAAGAAATGTGATCAGCGATTATCTTAATAACAGGATGCCCGGCTATTTTAAACTCTTTCTGGCAACATCCCCGGATATTGATTCCGGTAAAGCAGCAAATTGTGAAGAACTTTATAATCTTTTTTTTAAGAATTCATTCCGGGGCAGGTTCGCAAAGTATAATCACAGAAAAAAAATAAAAAATATTTACAGCCATCTGCACAGCGCTTTTCTCAGTAGGTATGAATTCAATACATCCTTTGATAAAATATTCCATAACGGCGACTATAACTGTGTTACCGCTACAGCATTGTTCGGAATAATACTTGACCGCCTGGAAATACCCTTTTATATTATAGAAACCCCAATACATGTATATATCGTTTCATATCCCGACAGGAACCATATTAAAATTGAATCAACCGGACCCTATAGTGGCTATTTTGTCTATAATCAGACAATGAAAAGGACTTTTATCGAATTTTTTAAAACAAACAGGATCATAAATGAAAATGAGTTCTATGACTCATCGGTTGATGAGCTGTTTGATAAGTATTATTTCCATGGAAACAAAATCTCGCTTGATGAACTTGTTGGCATACAGTATCTGAATAATGCAGCTTTTGATATTATGGAAGACAAACTTATTGACAGTTACATAAACATGGAAAAATCATATCTGTTTTATCCTTCTGAAAACACTGAAAACTTATTATACAACTACCTGCTTAAAATAATACCTGCCCTGAATTATGAGGAAAAAGGTGAACTTGATTATCTGGTAAAATTAACAAGGTACTCATATGTAGATTTTATCACAGAGATAATCAATTCCGAGTTCCTTAAGATCACGGAAACATATCTTATAAATAAAGGCGATTCGGAATACTATGATGAAATATTTAAATGCCTTTCTGAGAATATAGTTAATGACAGCTATCTGAAACGAATAAAATATACCTATTATTTTGAAAAAGGCAAATTCCTGATAAGCAATGACGAGCAAAATGAAGGACATAAATTATTCATCAAAGCCATGGAACTGTTTCCGGATGACAGAATTCTGCAGGCAGCCTTTATTCAGTCACTCAAAGCGACACTTGAACAGACGGATATATACGAGGCTGTTAAAAAAATTGAAGCCTGTGCTGATAAGTTCAGGGAATTGTCAGCCAACAGTAAATTTATTGAATACAGGATGACCAGCTATTTAACAGCTGCTTCGGAGAGCATAAAAACAAAAGATATAAGGCAGGCAGAGCAGTACCTGGAAAATTTTGAGATACTCGGCAGGAATACGCCCGGTATAATGGTGGAAAAGCATCTGGTTGGCGAGGTATACTCAGGCCTGAGCGTGCTTTATTTTAAAAGGGGACTTTACAATAAAGCCAGGGAATGCCTGCAAAGGGGTCTCCGGTTTGCCCCTGAGAACAGCCACCTTAAAATGGGTATAAGCTCTTTCTGACCTTAATGTTGTATGGCAAGATTATAAGTCCTTTGTGTTATATATATATTCCCCATTCTCGTTCTTGCCCTGGCTATAATATTTATCTTCTGGAATTTAACATAACCCTGCGGCATATCATAAGTCCTTGTTGCAACACCTTTTTCAGAAGGTATCTCGTACATATATTTCTTAAGGTATTTTCCCGAATCCAGATCATCAAGGTAAAAACGTACATCGCTCAATCGACTGGACAAGTAAATATTCAAAATAAACTTATCCTCAGTCTCAATGCGGTTAATTTCCCTGACAACAATCACAGGATAGTCGCCAATCAATTTGCCTTCTTCTGTATATTCTTTCAGTCCGGTCCCCGGCTGGCCGTCTTTATATGGTATCTCGGACTGCAAATTTCCATTTCTATAATACTTTTTCTGAATGCCATTCAACTTATTACCAATATATTGATTCACTGTATAAGGATTCCCGTTTTCATAATACCAGACAGCTTCACCTTCTTTCAGTCCGTTCTCATACACCATTGTAGAATGAACCTTGCCGGAAGAGTAATAATTTGTTGCTTTCCCTTCTTTCCTGCCATTGGCATAGTTAACAACTGAAAGCAACCTGCCTTTATTGCTGTAGTTCTTCGTAATGCCATGACGCTTATTGTCTTTTAAGGAAATTTCAGCTTTAACTTTTCCATTTGGAAAAAACTCCCTTACAATCCTTATATCATCATCCCTGTTCTTATTATTTTTTAAGGTCCCCGCGTCATGGCATGAAAAAAACACAGCTCCAAGCATGACTGCAATTATTAATATTCTTTTCATACCGTATCTAATTATAAAACCTGGGTTCTGAATGCAGATGATACTGCCAATTATCTAAATATCAAAATTAATCAAATATTAAGTGCAATAAATTATCATTAAGGATAATCATTTATTTTCTTATGAAAATTTTAATATATTTGCGCCACTATTTGACAAGACAGCATTAAAATTATAAAATCAAACTAAAATGCGAACTAAAGGAGCTATATGGACATTAGCTATCGTGCTTACTCTTGCTTGTATTTACCAGCTATCTTTTACCGCTAAGACCTTTATTGTGAGAGAACGTGCACAAAAATATGCACATGAAAAATATGATCCATCAACGAAAAATAATTCTGTGGATTCACTCACAAACCATTATGTTGATTCAATTGCCAGAAAAAAATTTATATATAATTTTTTCGGACTGAAAAAGTATTCTTACAGGGAATGCCAGGAAAGGGAAATAAACCTCGGCCTGGACCTGCGCGGAGGTATGAATGTTATTTTAGAGGTTTCCATTGCTGACGTAATAAAATCCCTGGCTAATTACAGCAAAGATACGACCTTTAATAAAGCAATTGCCCTTGCCAAAAAATTGCAGCTACAAACAAATGAGGATTTTGTCACTCTCTTTGGCAAAGCATTTGAAGAAATAAATCCGGATGGCAAACTGGCAGCACTTTTTCTGTATAAACTCAAAGACAGGATAGACTATAATTCCGATAACGATGAGGTACTGGAAGCCATAAGGGCAGAAACCGACGATGCCATTGAGAATTCCTATAATATCATCCGCACAAGAATTGACCATTTCGGTGTGGTACAGCCCAATGTCCAGAAGCTTGAAGGAGGGGAAAGGATACTTGTTGAGCTGCCCGGAGTGGAGGAAAAAGAAAGGGTGAGGAAGTTGCTGAACCGCACCGCCAACCTGGAGTTCTGGGCAACATATGAGAACAGTGAAGTATATGAGAGTCTGCTCAATGCAAATAAAGTTGTTAAGGCATACCTGGCCGAACAAGAAAGGATAGCTAAAGAGACTGCTGCCACGAAACCCGAAGTTGCTGAAGAAAAAACACCACAGCTGCTGGATGCAGGAAGCACCGAAGAAGAAAAACTGCCATCATTGGTCGCTGACCTGGACAGCACTGAAGGCAAAGGAACTGAAGCAATACTTTCACAGATGGAAGTTGACTCAATGGCAATTGATTCACTGCGGCAGAAATCTTTGTTTGAAGAATTCCCTCTTTTCAGTAAACTGAGGCCATATGTTATTAATGAAGAGCAGCTGATGCCCGGCTGCCGTATTGGTTGGTCTTTTGAATACGATACCGCTGAGGTTGGCAGGTATATGAGGGTGGCCATGGAAAAAGGTGTGTTCCCGCAGGATTTCAGATACTTCTGGTCAGCTGAACCTATGGATGATCCTGATAATAAGTATGACTCCGAAATATTTATTATGCACGCCATAAAAGCAAATACAAGGGATGGCCGTGCACCCCTCAATGGAGACGTTATTACCGGGGCCAGGGAGAGCTTTGATCAGGTAAGGGGAACAGCCGAAGTGCTTATGACTATGAACAGTGAGGGTACAAAGGAATGGGCAAAAATTACAAGGGAAAACGTGGGCAGGGTGATAGCCATATCAATGGACAATCTTGTATTTTCCGATCCCAGGGTTTCTGAAGAAATAAATACCGGCAGCTCCAGGATTACGGGAGTCTCCGTAAGTGAAGCCCAGGATCTGGCCAACCTGCTAAAGTCAGGTACTCTTCCCGCTCCATGCAGAATAGTACAGGAAGAAGTAATAGGACCCTCCCTGGGGAAGGCTTCCATTCGCTCGGGCCTTATTTCATTTATCATAGCATTTATAGTTATACTGTCGTACATGATTTTTTACTATAGCCATAGGGCCGGACTGATTGCCGATATAGCCCTGCTGGCCAACATGTTCTTTATTATCGGGGTGCTTGCCTCGCTGCAGGCAGCACTGACACTGCCCGGAATAGCAGGTATAGTTCTTACTATAGGTATGTCAGTTGACGCCAATGTACTTATATATGAAAGAATAAGGGAAGAAGTGGCGGCAGGCAAAGGTATTAAGCTGGCAATAGCAGATGGTTATAAAAATGCCTATTCGGCAATTATAGACTCAAACCTCACTACAGGCATAACCGGAGTAATACTGTTGCTGGTGGGAACAGGTCCGATAAAAGGATTTGCTACTACTCTTGTAATAGGTATTTGTACATCTCTTTTTTCAGCAATATTCATTACACGACTTATATTCGAAATGTACCTGAAAACCACCAACAGGATTACATTCGCAACAACCTTTACCCAGGGTGCATTTAAAAATATAAATATAAATTTTCTGGGAAACAGAAAGCCCTATTATATTATTTCCCTTACACTGATAGTAGTAAGTATAGGATCCCTCATATTCAGGGGTCTTGACCAGGGCGTGGACTTTACGGGAGGAAGAAACTATATAATTGAATTCGATAAACCTGTCAGGAATGTTGATGTTGCCGCAGCACTTGAAAATGAGATGGGAGAGAGGCCTAAGGTAATAATGTTCGGCTCCCAGAACAAGGTGAGGATTTCTACCCAGTATAAGATTAATGACGATGATCCTGATGTAGATGATGAAATTCAGAGGAAACTATACGCAGGACTTGGACCCATGCTGGGTGATAGTGTGTCGTTCGAGGACTTTAATACCAAGAACTGGCAGGGCACCCAGAAAGTAGGACCAACAATTGCTGATGATATTAAAAGACAGGCAGTTATAGCTATATTTTTCGCCCTTGTATTTATGTTTCTATACATCCTGTTCAGGTTCAGGAACTGGCAATTCGGACTGGGTGCGGTGGCTGCATTGATTCATGATTCATTGCTTATACTTGGATTGTTTTCACTCTTTTACGGAGTGATGCCCTTCTCCCTCGAGATTGACCAGACATTTATAGCAGCTATACTCACGGTTGTGGGATACTCTGTTAACGATACGGTTGTCGTCTTTGACAGGATAAGGGAATATTTGAGGGAATACAGGAAAAGAGAAACCCCGGAAATTATGAATATGGCCCTTAACAGTACTTTAAGCCGCACATTTAATACCTCTATGAGTACATTTATTGTTTTGCTGACGATTTTTGTCTTTGGCGGCGAAAGTATTAAAGGATTCACTTTTGCACTGCTCGTAGGTATTGTTGTAGGTACATACTCCTCCCTTTTTATCGCAACCCCGCTGGTTTATGATACCATTGGAGGTGATGAATCAAAAAGGGTCCTCAGTGCAAAAAGAAAAACATAATTTTTAAAAATTTATACCCGGCCCTGTCTCATAGAGATAGGGCTTTTTTATTATCTTTACTTAATATTTGTCAAGGTATATGAACTTAATCCTTTTATTTATAAGCGGACAAGAGATTATTGTTATTTTGCTTGTTGTTTTATTATTGTTCGGCTCAAAAAAGATTCCTGAATTTGCAAGAGGTATAGGCAAAGGAATGCGTGAATTCAGAAAGGCCACCGAAGACATCAAGAGAGAAATAAATGAAGAGACAAGCGAAATAGAAAAGGATATAAATAAAATGAAAGATAATATAACAGGTGACTGATACCTCCTCAACAATACATGGAATATTATTTTTATTTAATTGCAGGTTTTATTATACTTCTATACAGCGGAAATTATTTAATCAAGGGAAGTGTTTCACTGGCAAACAGATATAAGGTTTCAAGGCTGGTAATCGGAGTGACTCTCGTATCTTTCGGAACATCGGCACCAGAACTTTTTGTCAGTAGCATTGCCTCAATTGCAGACAAGGGTTCTATTTCAGTCGGTAACATTATCGGTTCAAATATCGCAAATATTGCACTGGTTCTCGGGATAACATCAATAATATTCCCTATACCTGTCAAAGCCAGCGCCACCAAATTCAACTGGCCTGTCATGATGGCGGCAAGCATAATATTTTATGTTTTTATCATGAACGGGAATCTGGAATTCTGGGAGGGACTGGTATTTTTAATTCTTCTGAGTATATATTTATTCTTCACCCTGTCCAGTTCCGGTAAAGATTATGAATTCGGAGAAAAAAGAAAAATGCAGGTCCGCTTGTCGCCTGCCCTGTCTGTACTTATAATTATACTATCATCAGCCGGACTGGGAATAGGGTCGTACTTACTGGTTGAAGGCGCTACAAATATTGCCAGAGTCCTTGGCATTGAAGAAAGAGTAATATCCATCTCACTGATAGCATTCGGCACCAGTGTCCCCGAACTGGCAACCTCTATAATTGCTGCCTTTAAAAAAGAAATGGATATCTCAATTGGCAATATCATAGGTTCAAATATTTTTAATATCCTGGGTGTCCTTGGCATAGCAAGCATAATAAACCCGATAAGTATTGCGCAGGATATGAAACTCAAAACTGATATCTTCTGGATGCTTGGCATTTCCCTTATTCTATTCCTGTTTATGCTGCCTTTGAAAAGGGGTAAATTAACACACCTGAAAGGAATTGTTTTATTTGCAATATATTGTATATATATTTATTGGTTATTTATGACAAATTCTCCGGTAAAGTGATTCTGGTTGAAAACATAACAAAATATTTTGGTACCCTTCAGGTACTGAAAGGCATAAACCTGAAAATGGACAAAGGTGAGATAGTGGCTATTATGGGTGCCAGCGGTGCCGGTAAAACAACCCTGCTGCAAATAATAGGTACATTGCTCAAACCTAACTGCGGTTCGGTAAAACTTAATGACACAGATGTTATTAATATGAAAGATAAGCAGCTGGCCAGATTCAGGAATAAGCATATCGGATTTGTTTTCCAGTTTCATCATTTACTGCCTGAATTTACTGCCCTTGAGAATGTATGCATACCGGCATTTATAGGAAAAATGAACAGACAGGCAGCAGAAGCCAGGGCAGAGGAAATATTGGGATTTTTAAATCTGAAGGACAGGCTCAGTCATAAACCCGGCGAGCTTTCGGGCGGCGAGCAACAAAGGGTTGCTGTTGCCCGTGCCCTGATTAACAATCCGGATGTTATACTGGCAGATGAACCATCAGGAAATCTTGACACAAAAAATAAAAAGGAACTCCATAATCTTTTCTTTTCTCTGCGGGATAAATATAACCAGACAATACTTATTGCAACGCATGATAAAGAACTGGCACATATGTCTGACAGGATGTTAATAATTCATGATGGTAAAATATCGGACTGAAATAAAAGAATTCCTGGACGAGAAATACGAACAATACAACAGGCCTGACTTTATCGAAACCGACCCCATAAAGATTCCACATATATTTTCCGAACACAGGGACATTGAAATAGCCGGTTTTTTTGCTGCAACCATTGCCTGGGGAAACAGGAATACAATAGTAAAAAACGGACTGCAGCTGATGCAGCTCATGGATAACAGCCCTTATGATTTCATAATAAATTCTGATGAGAGTGATTATAAATATTTCAGGGATTTCAAGCACAGGACATTTAATAATGATGACACTGTCTATTTCATAAAATCACTGAAAAATATCTATAATAAATATGGCAGCATTAAATCGGTATTTGAGAATAGCTACAAAAAATCCGAAGACCTGAAAGATGCTATAATTGATTTCAGGAAGGTTTTTTTTGAAATTCCGCCTCCTCAGCGGACTCTGAGGCATGTTTCCGATGTTGCCAAAAGGGCTGCGGCAAAGCGGATAAACATGTTCCTGAGATGGATGGTAAGAAAAGACATGTGTGGCGTCGATTTTGGCATATGGGATAATATCCCGTCATCAGCCCTGTATATACCCCTGGACGTACATACAGGATCTGTATCGAGGAAGCTGGGACTTCTTAAAAGGAAACAGAACGACTGGCTGGCCGTGGATGAGCTGACCTCAATCCTCCGCACCTTTGACAGAGATGACCCTGTTAAATATGACTTTGCGCTATTCGGACTCGGCATCAGGGATGTTTTATTTTAGTATTTTTGACTTACTTATTAGTATATTCTGATTATTATGAGCCTCGGTTTTATAGACTGGCTGGCAATATCACTTTTCGTACCGGTAATTTTACTGATTTCTATAAGGTACAGCAGAAGCAGCAGCAGAAGCATAAGTGATTTCTTTCTTGGCGGCAGAAAGCTGCCATGGTATGTGGCCGGTATTTCTATGCTGGCATCAACCTTTGCCATTAGCGGACCTCCCCTGATAACTGAATATGTTTACCGGCATGGTGTATCGGGAAACTGGATATGGTGGAGCATGCTGATAGGCGGGACATTCACTGCTATTTTCCTGGCCGGTTTATGGAGAAGGGCCGGGATACTTACCGAAGTTGAGTTTACAGAACTGAGGTACAGCGGCAGGTCAGCCCGTTTCCTGCGTATTTTTAAATCGCTGTATTTCGGATTATTCCTGAATATTATGATTATAGCATGGATAAGTATTGCAATGAAAAGTATTCTGGGTACAGTCTTCGGCATACCCGATTCGCAGCAATATATTTTTATCATCGCAGCCATGACAATTGCAGCGGCATGCTCGGTGCTGGGAGGTTTAAGAGGCATAGCCTGGATTAACCTGTTGCAGTTTGTCATAACACTTGCCGGCTCCATTGTATTATCGGCCGCCATTATCTCATCTTATAAAATATCAGGAATAACAGGCCTCAAAATGCAGCTTAATGACATTTCTGCCGACTACCTGCATTTTTTTCCAAAACTGCGTTCATCAGCGCAATTGTCAGCCAAAATATTGCCATTCAGCATAACTACACTGCTTGCACTTGTAGGGATTCAATGGTGGGCAAGCTGGTCACCATCCTATGACCCGGGGGGCGGAGGATCTATGGCACAGCGCATGATGAGTGTGAAAAACGAAAAAGAGTCAATCATGGCTGCTTTGCTCAGCCAGGTAATAAATTATGCTATAAGGCCGTGGCCATGGATAATAATCTCACTTTGTACTGTTGTCCTTCTGCCCCGAACACATGGAACAGAACAGGGAGCCGCCTGCTATAATGTCATTAGGGATTATATGCCTTACGGGACAACAGGATTCTTGCTGGTATCTTTTCTTGGCATCTATATAAGTATATTATCTGTCCATTTAAACACGGGAGCCAGCTTCCTGATAAATGACCTGTATA
>Ga0315548_1001353_pt1 | contig 20803 bp, 18 predicted proteins | sample SalMarSW160110MG_2_FD_202540 | JGI IMG/M metagenome (GOLD analysis project Ga0315548, IMG submission 202540) | Salt marsh sediment microbial communities from the Plum Island Ecosystem LTER, Massachusetts, United States - Salt Marsh Sediment SW1601-110 ...
TAATATCACCGGAAAACATAAAACCATCAAGTCGTGATCTCAAAGTAGTTGGTGTTTTTAACTGCGGTGTCACAAAATTCAATGGGGAAATCTTGCTTCTTATGAGAGTTGCTGAAGCACCAATTAATAGTGATCCAAAAAAGAAACTGGTACCTATACTGAATGTAAAGACAGGTAAGCTTATTATAAAGGAATTAGACAAAGCAGATTATACAGTGGATTTATCTGATTCCAGATTTGTAAAGACATCTGATGGATGTTACCTTACATCTATTTCCCATTTAAGGATTGCCAGGAGTAAAAATGGTCTTGATTTTGAAATAGACAAAAAGCCTGCTATGTTACCTGAAAATAAATATGAGAGATTTGGCATAGAAGATCCGAGGGTTACCCTGATTGATGGAAAGTACTATATAAATTATAGTGCAATATCTGATATAACCGGAGTTACTACATGTCTGGCATCAACAATTGATTTTATTACATTTAAAAGACATGGTGTAATCTTTATGCCCGACAACAAGGACATTGCCATTTTTCCTGAAAAAATAAAAGGTAGATATTATGCCTTGAACCGCCCTATATCTGCTGAATATAAGACAGCGGATATATGGATATCTGAATCTAATAACCTTCTTTGCTGGGGTAATCACAGGAGATTAATGGGTGTAAGAGAGAAATACTGGGATAATGGGAAGATAGGGTGTGGTGCTGTTCCATTCAGAATAGAAGAAGGTTGGCTGGAGATATACCACGGAGCATCAAAGGCTAATAAATACTGTCTTGGAGCAGTTTTATTGGATACTATTGAACCCTGGAGAATTATAGCAAGGAGTAAGAAACCGATAATTGAGCCTGAAATGGATTACGAGCTAAATGGTTTCTTTGGTAATGTAATTTTCAGCTGCGGAGTTTTATATGAAAAAGGAATGTTAAAGATATACTATGGAGCAGCTGATACTTACATTGCATATGCAGAGATTAAGTTAAAGGATGTACTTAATGAGTTAAAGTAAGTCAATGGGAACAATGAAATTATTACTTCCAGTATGTCTTCCAGCCCGTTCACATAACAGGTCGATTCGCATACTCTGTGAGGAAGTTTAAGCATTTTTTCATAATTTTTCACCTTTGATTAGTTTATAATTTCTTTTATTTTAAAAAACATTTATTTTTTTCTTTTTTTATTAAATAATATTCACATTATAGAAGTGCCGGGAGGGTTTGCGATACTTACCAGTAATCAATTTGATCATAATAATATAAGACTTCACTATATGAAAAGCCAGGAAAGCGGTCCACCGGTAGTTTTGCTACATGGACTTAGCGATTCCTGGAGAACCTATTTGAGCTTTATTCCCTTTATCTCATCCTGCTACACAGTATATGTTCCTGATTTAAGAGGACACGGTAAATCATACAGAGCTGAGAGTTATACAATATTGGATTACACATATGATATAGAATTATTTCTAACGGAGTTGTTCAGTGAACCGGTATCTCTTATTGGACATTCACTGGGAGCAGCCATTTCGTTGGTCATAGCTGCCAGGTGGCCGGAAAAATGCAGAAGTATAAGTTTGATTGAACCTTTTATTTTCAAAGACAGGCTGGATGATAAGAAATCACGTAAATATTTTAAGGGTTGTTTGGAAGCGTGTACGAAATATAGTGATATTGATTCAATCAGTAAAAATATAAAAGAAACAGGGACACTTGCTAGGAAAAGAGCCTCAGATTTTCTGAAACTGGATAAAAAAACAATTAAAACTGTACTGGACAGGACTATATTTAATGGGTTCAATCTGGATGAGCTTCTTTCAAAAATAGTATGTCCGGTGCTGGTTCTGAGAGGAAATCCTAAGCTTGACGCTTTTATAACTGAAGAAAAAGCTGATTATTTAAAGAGGATGATTAGTAATTGTGTTATAGAATATCTGGAAAAATCAAGCCATGTGGTTCATGTAGATCAGCCGTTTAAGGCAGTTCAGTATCTTTTAGATTTTTTGGCTTCAGTGTAGGATTTTAACTTTGGTCTGAAAGCTTTATATTTATCGTTTATTTGATTATATCCTGGAAACTATCCAGTACTCTTTTTATTATCCTGCTTCCAATAGTATGATCAAAACCATTTTTATCATATATACAGGTAAAAAACATTCTTCCTTGATGAGTGGTCAGACCTATTACCCTCTCATTTCTTATAGCACTGAATATAGGGCCGTAGACATTTTCAACCTCATATTTTCCGTATTTTTTCTGCATCTGGATCACTCCTAAATTGGAAAATGAGAAATCATAATCCATAGGCATACCCTGCCTTTTTGAGAAGAGTGACTCCGGATCCTTGACACCTTCAAGCATATGTGTATTGAAAAAGTAATACCCGATCAAAGGATCATATTTTTCCAGCTGTCCTTTTAATTTTTTATTTATATCTGATGCAATCTCCGAGATTGTTCTTTTGGGAGAGCAGTCGATCTCTGCTGTAATTATACCGTTAAAAAGGCCGAAGTAATTCTTTGCTTCATCTACCAGAAAAGGCTTAAAACTAATAGGACTCTGCAGTACTCTCTTGAATCCTTCTTTTTGTCCAAATTCATACGCAAATGATTTTAAAAGAATGGCACCAAGTATACCGTGTACTGAAACGCTGTTCGCTTTTGCAAGAGATATTACTTTTTTTGTTTTATCTTCATCAAAGGACCAGTTATGGATCACATAAACAGGTTTCGGGAAGGTCTCTTTTTTAATGGGTTTTTGTTCTGCATTATCTCTATTTTTAACCCATTCAGGAAGTTTCTTTTTCTTTATTATTTCAAGGATGTCCTTCTTGATCAGATTTGTAAAGACAGGTGCTTCAGGGTACGGGTTTACAGGTTTATTCTTATCTGCCAGGAATAATAACATGTCGTGAAGAAAAACTACAGCAGACAATCCGTCACATATTGCATGATGAAAAACAACTATAATATCAGAGTTGATTTTTCCCTGTATTAAAAATACCCGTATCATTGGGCCCTTAAAAATGTCAAAATACCTGCAGAGTTCTTCGGCTATAACGGTTTTCCAGTCTGTTTTGTTTCCGTCAAGTTCCTGTAAAGGTATCTCAGGTACATTTTCAGTTGTGATGAATTGTCTTATAAACTGATTTTTATCCTTGATCATTACTACTCTTACTCCGGCCAGTGGATGTTTATGCTGTGCTTTTAATAAAGCTTGCTTAATGTCGGATTTTTTAACGCAAGGTTCTACTTTTACCCTGAAGGCAAAATGCATCAGTGTATCATTACCCATATAATACAATATTCTCTCATATGCTATTGTTTCTCTTTTCATAATATATCACCCCCGAAATCTTTTTAATTCTGGTTGTCTGGTCAGGTTATGGAGCCACTTATTAGATAAGAAGCGGTAGTAGGCTGCTACCATTTTTACCAGCTCTTCTGTGGCTGCTATTAACATAACATAATGCACGGGCAGTTTTAGGACAAATGCGGCTATGGCCGCCAGCGGAACCCCTACGAACCATATCCCGCCGACTTCTATTATCATACTATAAAGCGTATCACCGCCAGCTTTTAAAATCCCCATCTGGAAAGTGATGTTCATTACTCTCAAAAGCATTATGAGGGCCATTACCAGCAGGAGATAATAAAGGTATGTACTGCTCTGCTCTGAAAGATTATAGAAATTGACTATATATTTTCTTACAAAAATAAGAATCGCTGCAATCAGTATAGAGAAAACTACAGCTATGGAAAGGAAATTTTTGGAGTAATCCCTTGCCTTGTGTTCTTCACTGGCCCCGATCCTGTTTCCGACCATGATAGCACAGGCGGATCCCAGCCCTGAAAAGAGCATAAGACTTAAACGTTCGACCGAGCAGGCTATATTATAAGCGGCAAATGCTTTGGTGCTGATGTGGCCGTATATTACACTGTACATACTGTAGCCTAGTGCCCATCCCACAGTCTGACCCATGACAGGAAGCCATATTTTTATATATTTCTTTAACATATCTTTTGAATAATTAAAAATATTCTTAAGGCTGGCAGCTAACGAATACTTTCTTATATATGTAAAGGATAGAATAATGATGAATTCAACACTTCTTGCGATAACCGTCGCTATTGCAGCACCCTGGACTTTCAATTCAGGAAATCCGAATTTACCGAAAATAAGTAAATAATTTAAACCTGTATTCAGCAGCAGCCCTATAATACCGGTGACAAGAGGGAATTTTACATTTTCTGTGCTTCTAAGAATTGTACCGTAAACAGTGGATATTGAGGTCATGATCAGGCTGAACGCGATTATACTCAGATATTGTGCGCCCATTTCTATGACCTGAGGATCATTATTATATATTCTTACCAATGTATCCGGGAACATAAAAGTGACTAAAGTAAAAATACCTGATATTACGAGGGCAAATGTAATACCTATCCCGAGATTTGAGTGTATTTTTTTAAGGTCTTTTTTACCCCAGTATTGGGCGGTAAAAATCGCAGTTGCGCTGGCTATACTGAAAATAAACATTAAAAACAAAAAAAATATTTGATTGCCGATACCGACAGCAGCGACTTCTGTTTCACCAAGCTGGCCTACCATAAATACGTCTAAAAAATTTAAGGCAGAGGTAAGGAAATTCTGCAGCACTATAGGAGTTGCTATAGTGAGTAGTTTTGGTAGAAATTCTTTATGTTTTGTAAATGATTCAATTATAGATTTCAAGTTTTTCTCCTTGGTACGAATTAACTGGTCTGTTATTGGTATACTGTTATAGTAAGGGTAACGGTATAAGTAACAGCTTTTACTGAACTAAATTGTGATAAAAGCGTTCTTGTGAGGAACCGTTTTTACAAATACAAGCAAAAAATTTTAAAATAATAAGTGTAAAATGTCAACTGTTTATGCCAAAATTATAATCTAAATTAGAAGATTTTATATAAGATATGTAATATTATATAAATGATTATGGATAAAGAAAAATCAAGAAAAATTGCAAAGGTAATATCTGAAAGCAGCAGGGTAGCGGTCCTTACAGGAGCAGGGATCTCAACCGAAAGCGGGATACCGGATTTTAGAAGTCCGGGAGGAATATGGTCAAGATTTGATGCTTCAATAATGACCAGCGATAAGCTGTATGGAGATCCAAAAAGTTTTTATAGGCAGGCGGCACCAATGCTTGGTTTCTTTGAGGAAATAAGAAAAGCAAAGCCTAACAAAGCACATTATATTCTGGCAGAAATGGAAAAGGAAAACCTTGTTTCAGGTGTCATAACCCAGAATATTGATGGTCTTCATCTGAAAGCCGGTTCAGAAAAAGTATATGAGGTTCATGGAAACTTAAGAGAAGGGCATTGTATATCCTGTGGCGAAAAGGTAAGTTTTGACCTTCTGGTAGGAAAGGTAAAAAGCGGAAGCATACCTCCAGTATGTGACAGCTGTGGGGGGATATTAAGGCCTGATGTGGTATTATTTGGAGATGAGCTTCCAGATTGTTTTATAAAGGCAGCAGAAGAAGTAAGAAACAGTGATGTTCTACTGGTCATAGGTTCAAGTCTTGAGATAACCCCGGCAGGAAGTCTTCCTGCAATGGCGAAAAAATATATTATAATAGATAAGGGCAGGACACATTTTGACCAGGTTGCATATGAAGTATGGAATGAGATGGCAGGAAGTGCGCTGGAAGAAATCTTTGAAGAAATAAAACTTCTGGCAGAAAAAGGATAAAAAATTTTTTTATATATATTTATTTTTATTGTAATCTAATATAATCTTTATTATTTTATTATATCCGGCTTTAAAGGAGTGCTTGTGATAATCAAGAAGAAAAGAGATCATAACCCTCAGATCAAAGAAAATGAGGACATGAAAGGGATCAGGTTTTACCCCATGCTTACTGCCAAAGACGGTACGCCTAATTTTGCCATGAGGCTTTTTGAAATAGACCCTGATGGCTATACACCCAGACACAGCCACGAGTGGGAGCATGAAGTCTATATTATAAAAGGAGATGGGTATGTTTTTAAGGGTGAAGAGGAGATCCGGATCGAACAGGATGACTTTATTTTCGTAGAGCCCTCAGAGCTTCATCAGTTCCGTGCCGGTGAAAATGGGATGAGCATTATATGCGTGGTTCCCAATAAAGGCCAGCCTTCATAGGCCTTTTATAAATAGATAAACAGAATGCAATTAGTTATAATGTATAAAAAATGAAAGAGGTAACACCAATTAAGAACTCAAAGTGGCTTTATTTTTTAATAGTAGCCATAAATATTTTTTTCGGACTGCAGATCCTCAAAGTTTTTCTATCCCTGCTGGTAAATTTCTTTAGAGAAAGGCCGAATATATCACTTACAGATGTAGGCATTTATGCAGCTGTGACCTTTATACTGGTCTTTGCCACAGCTTTTTTATACAGATTAAGGTATGGCGTCATATTGTGGATTCTCGCAGCAGGTATTGGGATTACAAGACTTGTCCTGCAGATAAACCCCTGGCCTCCGTTTAGCCTTGCGGTATCGGCTCTGGGCACTATTTTGTGGGCGGCAAGCTTTGTTTTTTTCATATCCCTGGTCCAGCAGAAAAAAATCGATCTTTTATCTACTTTTTTCCCTGGTATTATTTTTGGTATCAGCCTTACCACTGCTGTCAGCGGTCTTTTTGGGACATGGGACATGATATGGAGGCAGGATTGGTATGTAACCTTTGCCGTTCTAATTATTGTAATAGCAAAATTATGGATGGTTTACAATGTTTATCGCGATCTGGGTGATACCAGACCTTCTGATGGGGGTAGGTCTGTCTTCTATACTTTGATTGTATTTATGCCTTTTATTTTTCTCCAGCTTTTAAAGTTTCAAAATATTGCTGCGCTTGATGCAGTTACCGGAAATAGAATAAGTGTTTCGCTGGCATTGATACTGCTCTCAAATATTGCAGCAATGGGGTTTATATATCTGTTTCTTATAAAGAAGGTCAGGATCCCGCTGACTGTTCTCGGAATTTTATTTCTGCTGTTGTCTTTATGGCCTGATATCTCAGGATATTTGTATATCCTGCAGGTGATTTTGGGAAATATAGGAGCTTTCTGGCTGCTTATGGTAGTCTTAAATAAAGCGTCAGTTACATTGCAAGTAAAAGTTCCCTGGAAAGATACTTCTGCCGTTGGTGTCGGAGGACTGGTATTTTTTATTTTTGCCTTTATGTATTATGGCAGCTATGACCTGAATTTGCCTTTTGGGAACTGGGTGATTCCTATTGTAACGGCTGCTTTAATATCAATTTGTGCTCTGATCTCATCCTGCCTTAAAAATTTAGCACTCGGGGGCGTTAAAGCTAAAAGCATAAATGAAAAATATACAGGCATTAAACTCGCGTTTCTTTATCTTATAGCAGCCCTGCTTGTAGCGCCGCTCATTATGCTCCTTCCTCCTAAAAATATAGACAGGGATACCTGTGAAGAAGGACCTGTCAGGGTAATGGATTACAACATCCATCAGGGATTTAACATTAAAGGTTACCTTGACCTTGAAAGCATTGCCAGAGTCATTGAGAGCAGCGGAGCTGATGTAGTATGCCTTCAGGAAGTTTCCAGAGGATGGGTCATAAATGGTTCTACAGATACCCTTTTATGGCTGTCGGACAGGCTGGATATGGACTATTTATTTATGCCTGCATCGGATGCCGTGTGGGGTAATGCTGTTTTAAGCCGGTATCCGTTAAAACTAATGAAGAGCGGATATCTGCCAAGGCTGGGTGCACCGCTCCGGAGAAGTTACCTTCTTTCCGAGATAGAGCTTGAAGGGAGAGAAAACATACATGTGATGTGTGTGCATATTCATCACATAAAAGATGAAGGCGTGATCAGGGAAGAGCAGGTAGAAAAAATCCTGGAAGAATGGGGTGGATTAGAAAGGACTGCCATAATGGGGGATTTTAATGCAGAAATTTACGAGCCTGAAATTAAAAAGATGTATAATGCAGGACTTATAGATTCACAGCTTGAACTGGGGGAGGAAGAAAAACTGACCTGGGTACACTATGAGCCCTATAGGAGGATAGATTATATCTGGGTAACAAAAGATCTGGAAATATCAGATGTGGATGTGCCTTACAGTACTGCTTCGGATCATCTGCCTGTTGTTGCTAATATAAATTAAATATTCTTAGATATCTTCTCAATATGAAAATGAAAAATCAAAATGCAGTAAAAACTCTAATGATTATAATAACAGCTTCAGTTGTGATGACATTTGCTTTTCTTATTCCCTCCTGCAGGCCGGAATTAAAATTCGACGAATTGGTAGTTTGCCTGGAAGTGGACGCAGATACTTTCGCCCCTGTAGGAATAAAAGACAGCTTTGATACAGGAGTGGGAAAAATATTTGCAGTCGTTGATGCATCCGGAGTAAAAGCAGAGGATTTATGGAAATTTATCTGGAGGAACAGAGATACTGAAGAAGTAATCGCTGATTCAACAGGTAATTATTCTGAAAATGAAAGCGGCTATATGGAAGGCTACCTCTCAAATTACATTGTACCCGGTGAAGAGGGCGGCATTATAGGAGAACCTGGAAATTACAGTGTTGATTTTTACCACAACGGCCAGCTTATAAATAGTGCTGATTTTGTTATTGAACCTCCAGAGCTTGAAATAATAGAGGTCATACTCTCAAATGAGGTAGATGATTTAGGAAAGCCTGAGAATGTTTCTGATAAATTTTATCCTGACGATATAATTAATGCTTCAGTAAAATTGAATTGTAAGAAAAAGGACGAGTCTATAAGCGTTAAATGGTACCAGGGCGAAAACGGGTTGCTGGGTGAGGAGCAATTTATCATTGAGGATGATTACTATCTGGAAAGTTATATCGTGTTTGTAATAACAAATGATGAGCCCTGGCCGATCGGTGACTACAGGCTGGAAGTCTTTTATAACGGCTCGCTTGACGGCAGCTATGCTTTTGAAATAGTGAGAAGGGAAATGCCTGATGCTGCTTATGATCAGAATAAGATTTACCAGAGTGAGGATTATAAATTCTCTATTAATTATCCTGATGGTTGGAGCTACAAGGAAGAGGAAAACGATACCGGTATTGAGGTAGATTTTATCCCTGATCCTGATTATATAGATGTCATTATAAGTATGAGGGTCTTAAAGAAAGGGTATTTCCCGGGTAAGGAAGAATATTCTGACTTAGCTGATGAAATGGTAGAAGATATAGATGTGGTAATTTCAAATGATGAGGATATAGAAGTCCAGAAAACAGAAGGCACAGGTGAAATTGGTGATATTATCTACAGCAAGATAAATTACAGCTATCCGGGTGAAGGCGAAGACGGCTGGGATATTGATTTTATTTTTATAAGCAGGACAAATATGCTTTATCTTTTTAAAAAAATTTCCGGTGTTTATTATAAAGGGTTTGCAGATAAGGTATATAGTAATATGCTGGAATCTCTGCAGTTTGAGTGATATAGATTTTTTAAGCTAACATTTATGGTTTAATGATAAATAGGATTGTAATATAATTACTTCTGTTTGCCATATTTTTTACCTTAATCAGGAGAATTTTTTGCTTGGTCTTAACAAAAAATTAAAGAATCTTAAAAACAAGGGAAAGTCCATAAAGGTCGCCATAGCGGGGGTAGGCCAGATGGGCAGGGGGCTGATATCCCATATCAGGGAAATTAACGGAATACAGGTCGTCGCAGTGGCAAACCGTGATGTAAAAAGGATCAGAAGTATATTAAGGGAAATCAATATAAGTGATGATGAGATTATGCTTATAGGTTACAGAGGTGGTATAGATGTGAAAAATGATAAAAGCATGATCAAAGCAGAGGGTGAAAATCTGGACAATAAGACCAGGGAGAAAATAAATCAGATGGCAAAAAAGGGTAAGATAATAGTATCGGATGAACTTGATATATTATTTGCCCTTGATGATGTGGATATGATAATAGATGCCACCGGTAATCCAGGAGCAGGAGCATATATAGCATACAATGCTGTTTTACATAAAAAACACATAGTGACTTTGAATGTAGAGGCTGATGTAGTAATAGGACCGAAACTTAAAAAGCTCGCTGATGATGCAGGAGTGGTATATACTGTTTCAGCAGGTGATGAGCCAGCTGCGCTGAAGGAACTATATGATTTTGCAGATGCACTGGGACTGGAGGTAGTTGCAGCCGGAAAGGGTAAGAATAATCCACTGGATAGATATGCAAATCCGAAAACACTTAAAGACTATGCCAAGAGCAAAGGTTCAAGCCCAAAGATGATGACATCGTTTGTTGACGGTACCAAGTCAATGATAGAGATGGCCTGCCTTTCAAATTCAACCGGGCTTATCCCGGACTGCAGGGGAATGCACGGGCCAAGAGCAGATATAAAAGATCTTATCAGCGTATTCAGTTTGAAAGAAGACGGTGGAATATTATCAAAAAAGGGCGTAGTTGATTTTGCGATTGGGGATCTTGCCCCCGGTGTTTTTTTGGTTTATACCACAGAAAATAAAACCATAAAGGCGGATCTTAAATATCTTATGCTGGGAAGCGGACCTTATTACCTGCTTTACAGGCCCTATCATCTAACCAGTATTGAAACCCCTATAACTATCGCCAGGACTTACTTTTACCGTGAACCCACCCTGGTCCCTGAATACGGCATGATATCAGAAGTAATCACTCTGGCTAAAAAGGACCTGAAAGAGGGTGAGAAGCTTGATGGTATCGGAGGATATACTGTTTACGGTCTTATTGAAGAATATAGAACAGCCAAAAAGGAAGATTTGCTTCCTGTCGGGCTTTCTGAAGGTTGTGTTTTAAAGAAAGATATCGAAAAAGACCAGCCAATAAAATATAATGATGTAAATCTGAGTGGAGATTCACTGCTGCTGAAGCTTAGAAGATCACAGGATAAAACTATTTAAGAATAAAATAATAAACAAAGTGCAAGGGGGCCTATGTGAAAATCTTTAACAGTAATATCAGGACACCTATTATTATAGGTGTTTTTTTAGTGTTTATTTTATTACTTCTGCCTTCAGGCTCCTGTAAGTTCAGAACCATTGATAGAATAGAAGAAACCAGGGAACTTATGGGTACATATGTAAGCATAACAGTCTTCTCGGATGAGGAGACCGGTACTGAAGCTATAGATGCAGCATTTGAGAGGATGGAAGAAATTGTCGATATTGCCTCTGTCTATGATGAGGACAGCGAAGCATCAATACTTAATAAAAACGGTTATCTGGAGAATCCCTCTCCTGAATTTTTAGAACTCATAAATGATTCTATTGATTATTACAATATCTCCGGAGGCTGTTTTGATATAACCGTTCAGCCCCTGCTCGATCTCTGGAGCGGGGGTCTCTGGCAGGAAAGCGAGGAAGTACAGGCTGAGAAAATAAGTGAGGTTCTTGATTTCATAGGTTCCGATATGATAGAAGTCAATGACAGCAGGATAGAATTTATAACAGACGGAATGTCTATTACTCTTAATGCTATTGCCAAAGGTTATGCTGTTGATGAAGCAATAAAAGTGATAAGAGATTACGGTATCAGGCAGGCTCTGGTAAATGCAGGAGGTGATCTATATGCAATGGGCACCAAAACAGGTGGAGAAAAATGGGTAGTAGAGCTGGAGGATCCTGATGATACAGAAAATACTATTACAGCATTTACTGTTGCAGACAGGGCAGTTACTACTTCTGGAGGGTATCACCGCTATTATGATCTTGAAAAAGAGGTGCATCATATAATCGATCCCAGAACAGGGTATTCTGCTAGCAGCTGTATAAGTGTGACTATAATAACAGATTCATGTATGGAAGCTGATGCTCTGGCAACTTCTGTTTTTGTAATGGGCCCTGTTGATGGAATGGCACTGGTAGAATCTCAAGAAGATATTGAGGCATTAATAATAGATAGTGATAGAAAAATATCTAAATCTTCTGGACTTTTAGAATATATTGATTAAAATTACCTATGACTTTTTTACTTTTTATAAATACAAATGGAAATAGTAATTAAGAAAAAAAGTGTATTTCGCGGACTTTCTCTACCGGAAAATAAAATAACTGCTAAGGTACCGATAGAAGAACTTCCAGTCCCGGAAAAAGTTATTTTACCCCTTCAGCAGAGTATAGGCGCTCCCTGCGAATCTTCAGCAAAAAGAAAAGATATAGTAAAAACAGGACAGAAAATAGCTGATTCTAAAAGTTATGTTTCTGCGCCTATCCATTCTTCGATTTCAGGCAGTGTTTCAAAAGTCACAAAGGTTTTAAATCCAGCCACCTGTGCACTTATGGATGCTCTGGTGATAGAGTCTGATGGGAAAGACCAGTGGGTTGGTCTTGAAAAGCTGTTTGATATAGAAAGCTCAGATGATTTTTCTGAGCTGAAAAAAATAATACGCTCTCTTGATAAGAAAAAAATTCTTGAAAAAATAAGGGAAGCCGGAGTCGTGGGCCTAGGCGGTGCTACTTTTCCCACGCATGTCAAGCTTAACCCGCCTAAGGATAAAAAGATTAATACCTTGATTTTAAACGGCTGTGAATGCGAGCCCTTTATAACCTCCGATCATAGAATAATGCTTGAATATGGAGCAAAAGTCCTTGCAGGCCTCTATATTATAAGCAGAACCGTAAGGCCGAAAGATATTTATATTGCAGTAGAGGATAACAAGAAAGATGCCATCCATCATCTTGAAGAACTCATAGTAAAAATGGGCTTTAAAGATACCTTTAAGATAGTATCACTTAAATCAAGTTACCCCATGGGAGCAGAGAAGACACTAATAAGGACCATATTGAAAAGGACTGTTCCAATGGGAGGTCTTCCTATGGATGTGGGAGTTATAGTAAATAATGTGGCAACTGCCAAATCGGTTTATGAGGCTGTAATAGAAGGCAGGCCTCTGATGGATAAAGTGGTCACAGTAACAGGTGAAGTCGCAAGTCCTAAAAACCTGCTGGTAAGAATGGGTACCCCGGTAAGTAATTTACTTGAAGCATGCGGTAAAATGGGCAGCAATGTCAATTATCTGATCATCGGGGGGCCTATGATGGGTACTGCCATTGCCGATATTGATTTTCCGGTCACAAAAGGGGTCAACTGCATACTGGTAAAGGAAGGAAAGGCCAGAGTCGAGCAGAATTGCATAAACTGCGGGAGATGTGTGAGTATATGCCCTATGGATCTTATGCCGCTGGTATATGTAAGATATGTAAAAAAAGGTTCTGCTGAGGGCTGCAGGCAGTATTATATAGAGAATTGTATAGAGTGCGGTTCCTGTGCCTATGTCTGCCCGGCAGGTATTCCTATTGTCGGATATATAAAAACAGGAAAGAGTATGCTGCAAACTAAAAAATTGTAAGAAGATGGAAAAAAATAAAATATTGATATCTCATGCGCCTCATATATGGAGAGGGTTTTCAACGACTAAAATAATGTATATAGTCGTTATTGCCCTTCTTTTCCCTGCTGCAGCATCTATTTATTTTTTTGGATATTATGCCATTTATATAATACTTACCAGTATAGCGACGGCTGTACTTACCGAATTTGCCATAAAAAAACTCAGAAAAAAAAGGTTTATAATGGACGGCAGCGCTGTGATCACCGGGCTGCTGTTTGCGCTTACCCTGCCGCCCAGGATTCCTCTGTGGATGGTCATAATTGGAGCTTTTTTTTCCATTGCTGTTGTAAAGGAAGCCTTTGGAGGTCTGGGTTATAATATATTCAATCCGGCTCTGGCAGGCAGGGCTTTCCTGTCGGTATGTTTTCCGCAGGAGATGACTACCTGGGTTCTTCCCCCTCATTTCAGTTACGATGCTGTGACTGGGGCAACACCCTTAAGTGAGAATTTTGCCCATATTCCTGACAAACTGTCCTTATACAAAGATCTGTTTTTTGGTAATACCGGAGGTTCTCTGGGAGAGACATCTGCAATGTTCATATTGATAGGAGCAGCAATCCTTTTTATATTCCGGATAATAGACTGGAGGATCCCGTTGTTTTATATTGGGACAGTAGCTCTGGGTTCTTTTCTGCTGGGGGAAGATGTACTGTTCCAGGTCCTGGCAGGAGGCCTTATGATCGGTGCCTTTTTTATGGCTACTGATTATGTTACCTCGCCGGTTACGGGTAACGGTAGAATAATATTTAGTGTGGGCCTGGGTGTACTGACTGTACTTATAAGAAATTTCAGCAGCCTGCCCGAGGGGGTGTGTTTTTCCATACTCATTATGAACGCATTCACTCCATTAATAGACAAGTATGTAAGAGTAAAACCATTTGGTTTTTTTAAGAAGAAGAAAAAATGAGCAGTAAAATTTTAACAAATAAAGCATATCCGGTTGTTTTTCTGGCAGTAATTGTAACTGTCTCTGTTGTACTGCTGATAGCACTCAATAGTGTGACCTCATCTATAGTAGAAGAAAGAAGGAGCGAAGAGATCAAAGGTACTCTGGAAAAAATCTTTCCTGAGATGAGTGAATACGAACTTGAAGACGAAGTATATATGATATACCAGGAGGGTAAAAAAGCAGGATATGCCTTTATAGCAAGCGGGAGCGGTTACGGGGGTGATATTGATATTCTGGTCGGATTGGGCAGTGATTTCAGCATCAAAGATATATCCATACTTAAGCAGACAGAGACCCCGGGTCTCGGGGGCAGGATAGCCGAAAGTGCCTTTACCGATCAGTTTAAAGGTCTATCGGCAAACGAAGTCACTCTTAAATCAGATGACGGCATGATAGATGCCATTACAGGTGCTACAATAAGCTCAAAAGCTGTGGTTGATACTGTTAGGGAAAAGATGGTTGAAATAATAGAAAGTCTAAATAATTGATCTATCTGTATCCTGAATATAAAAGGGAGATAATATAAGAATGAATGAAAATAAAAATAGAGGCAGTTTCTGGAGGGAATTTGCAAAGGGTATTATTATATCAAACCCGGTTTTTATACTTACCTTAGGACTCTGTCCTGTTCTGGCAGTAACAAATTCGGTGAGTAATGCCATTGGTATGAGTGCCGGTGTTATATTTGTCCTGCTGTGCTCGAACATAATAATTTCCAGTATAAGGAAAGCTACACCGGATCTTGTCAGAATCCCGGTGTTTATTGTGGTGATAGCTACATTTGTCACTATTTTAAGCCTGGTGTTTGAGGCATATTTTCCACCGCTTCACCAGTCGCTTGGGATCTACCTTTCACTTATTGTGGTAAATTGTATTATTTTAGGCAGGGCAGAGGTGTTTGCCTCTAAAAATCCAGTGGTGCTTTCCATTGCAGACGGGCTGGGTATCGGTATAGGATTTGCCATTGCTCTGTTTATGATTTCATTTACAAGAGAACTGCTGGGTACGGGAGGCCTGGAGATATTTGGAAGAGAGCTGTTCAAACTGCCGGGTCTTTCAGTGCATCCTTTGGCCTTTTTTGTTTCTCCTCCGGGAGCTTTTCTGGTAATAGGCAGTCTCTTGGCATTGTTCAGGTGGATAGGGGTGATAAAAAATGAATAATCTTCTTACCATATTTATTGCAATGGTTCTGGTAAACAATATAGTCCTGTCCAAGTTCCTTGGGCTGTGCCCATTTTTTGGAGTATCTAAGAAACTGTCCAATGCTTTCAGCATGGGTATAGCGGTAACACTGGTGATGCTTATCGCTTCTGTTTCTACTTCGGTGATCTATAACTATATACTGGTACCTTACAATGTTGAGTTTATGAACATCGTAATATATATTCTGGTCATAGCATCTCTGGTACAGATAGTAGAGCTTATAATAAGGAGGACCAACATAGCATTGTATAAGGCGCTGGGAATTTATCTGCCTCTGATTACGACCAATTGTACGGTGCTGGGCATAACCCTTATAAATTCATCAGAGAGCTATTCAGTTTTGGAAAGTGTAGTAAGCGCTTTGGGTGCAGGGATCGGATTTACTCTGGTACTTATTATAATGTCGGGTATAAGGGAAAAACTCGATTTTGCAGACAGTCCTCAGTCTATGAGGGGGCTTCCTGTGGCCTTTATGACCGCGGCGCTTCTGGCGCTGGCTTTTATCGGATTCAGCGGAATGGTATAAGATAAAAAAGATTTTTAGGATTTGAGGTTTTATGAATATCGGATTTATTATTTTAATTTTAAGCTCGATTGGGATTGTATGCGGGATACTGATTTTTCTGGTAAACAGGTTTCTTCCCAAGGAAGCTGATACTCTGAGGAGAGCTGAGGAGATCGCGGAACAACTTCCCGGTATGAACTGCGGTGCCTGTGGCTTTCCGGGGTGTTTTGCCTATGCGCAGGCGCTGGCAAAAAATAAGGATACCTTCTTTACCAATACCTGTTCTACAGTGCTACAGAATCCCGATATGCTCAAAGGACTGGAAAAGGTACTGCATATTGAAGTGGATCCTTCCAAGATAAATAAAAAGGCAGTGGTACAATGTTATGGAATTTCAGATGTTATAGGCGATTATGCCGGTATTAAGACCTGCAAAGCTGCAGCCAATCTCCTTGGTGGGTATAAGAGATGCCCTTACGGCTGCCTCGGATTAGGTGATTGTGTAGCAGTATGCCCTAATGATGCAATAACCATTGATGAAGAAAGGAGAGTAGCAGTAATAGACCCAGATAAGTGTACCGGGTGTGGTCTGTGTGTGGCCAAGTGTCCTAAAAAACTGATCCATCTGGTACCTGCGGATGCAAATATAGTGTATTTATGCAGCTATGAATCTCTAAGGAATATCCCGGGAAGAGAGCGTTGTGATGAAGGCTGCCTGCACTGCAGGAAATGCTTTAAGGCCTGTGAAAATGGAGCCTTAATCTGGAATGAGGAAAGGGCTGTTCCACAATTCGATTTTTCAAAATGTACACTGTGCGGCGAGTGCATCAAAGCGTGCCCCCATAACAGGCTTATTGAACTATCCAATATTTACAAGCATGAAAGGCTTGAGAAAGCCGGAGAAAGAAATAAATAAATCATGAGTGAGCAATTTTTGAAAAAGATTAAAAAAAGTATTGAAGAAGAACCGTATGCAAAGCTTTTCGGTATTAAAGTGATAGAACTCAGGCAGGGTTACAGCCTGGTAGAGATGAAAGCTTTAAAAAAATATGAAAATATCTTCTCTATTACTCACGGGGGAGCTGTTTTCTCGTTGATGGATGTAGCCTTTGGTTCTGCTGCAAATTCCTATGGTACTGTTGCCGTAGCGCTGGATGTCAATATAAACTATATCAGACCCTCTATGACGGGAGATATACTAAGGGCTGAAGCAAAAGAGGTCAGCCGGGGAAACAAAATAGCCACCTATAATGTGATTGTAAGAAACAGCTCAAATAAGGTAGTAGCATCCAGTCAGGCAGTAGCTTTCTTAAAAAAAGACAGACTCCCGTTTTTATAATATATAGTATTATAGGTATGCGGAAGGGTGTCTGGATTATGATTATAAATTCATATAATTTCGGCAGCATAACTATAAACGGTAAAGTCTACCACTCGGATGTAATAATCTTTCCTGATAGGGTCAAATCAAGTTAGAGCATCGTGATCTATAAGGTAAAACTGCTGTACCTGCCTTCTTTTAGTTTTTTACCGATTTTATCAAACAATTCTTTTATGTGATCATCCATAGTGAGATAGATTATCTGCCAGCCCTTTTTTGAAATGTCCGCTAATTTGTCTATAAGGATCTTCCTCTTTTGCCAGTCTGAATGCTGAAATGCATCATCGAGGATCAAAAAGAGGGCATCTTTTCCCAGAAGTTTTGATGTAAACCCGATCCTCAGCGCCAGCATTACCTGTTCTTTAGCTCCTGTGCTTAAATCCTTTATATCAAAATCGTCATACTGGTCTGAAACAATCAGCCTGCTGTCATCAAGTGCAAGCCTGCTGTATCTTTGAGTGATGTCCTTTAAGGGACTCAGGACTACCTGGGACTTCAACCCTTCCTGTATCTTAGCGTCTTCTTCCAGGCGCAATTCAGAGATGATTTTATGAACGCTGAAGCCTGCCACAATACCGGCGGTGACTTCTCTTAATTCATTTTGAACATCCTGCCTTTTTTTCCGGAGATTTTCAATAAGCTCTTCCCAGCCGATGCTAAGATCATCTCCGGTCTTTTGGCAGATCCTGTATTTCAATTTTTGTATTTTGTCTTCCCGGCTTTCGACTTCTTCACGTATCCGCGCCATTTTTGATTGGATCTCCTGGTATTCCTGCTGGCTGTATTTGATATTTACCTCTTCTGAAAGATAATCAGTTTCCGGTATCCCCAGTTTACGGATTTCATCCTTTTCCTTATCTATACGGTCCCTTAGGTCCCTGTTGGTTTGCTTAAGACGGGAGGTTACTGAATTCCAGTTCTGCTCGACGGCTTCTTTTCCGGTAAAGGCTGCTATTTTCCGGTTAATAGAGAGGTTGAGTTCTTTAAGCTCGCTGCTAAGAATACCGGTCTGTTCTTCTATTGTATTAGACCTGCTTCTTGATTCCCTCTGATTGTTTAAAATTGATTCAAGAAGAGCAATATCGGTAAGTCTTTTTCCAGTTCTTTCCTTAAATCCTTCTTTGATTTTGATCAGTTCTTCGCCCTGAGCTGCCTGCTTTGAAAAGCTGCGAATTTTTCTTATATATATAAAAAAGGATACAATCGAGGCCAAAAAGAAAAATAGTATGGAAAATAAAAATATGTTCTGAGGGATAGTAAAAAATCTCTGATTTAGGAAAAATAAAACTGCGGCAGCAGTACCGGCAACTGCAAAAATATTGCATAATGCAAGCAGGAATTTTGAGGGTGTTTTTGCTGTCTTTGTAGAAAGATCCCTGTAATATGAAAGGGCGCTTTCAAGCCAGCCAAGATCTTTACTGTCTTTTAAAGCTGTTTTATATTTTTCTTCCAGCTGTCTGTAGGATTCTTTTTTATCTGAATATCGTGAAATGTCAGTCTCTATCTTATTCAATTCATCTTCGGGGATATTCTTTAATTCAGAATTCAGCTCTTTTATTCTTTCCGAGATCAGATAAGCCTGGTGCCTTTTTGCCCTGTCAAGGTGTGCCAGCCTGTCTTCCAGGATCTTCTCCTCGATTCTGCAGGTCTTGATTATTCCCTGAGTATATTCGGATTCTATTTCTTCAAAAAGCGTTTCAATATTTTCCAGTTCGCTTTTTTTAGCAAGGTACTTGCTGCCTTCACCGGCCTTTGCGATGCTTATCCTGCTGCCTTCTACCTCTGCATTTTTTACCGTCCTTGAAATATTGGTATCGCTGTCTATCTTATCCAGTATATTTATGCCGGACAATACTTCCTTGATAAAAAATTTACTTATCCCTTCGCCGTTTTCTATCCCGGCTTCTCCGCCCTTTACTATCAGGAGCTTTGCAATTGACGTGGGAAGTCCTTTTTCACTGACTGCCCACCAGTCCTCTAATTTTTTAGAAGAAGCGGGAGAAAAATCAACTGGCTGTTCTTCAAGGCCACTTATGGAGACCTTTCCTTTTCCACCTTTTCTTAAATAACTCCACCGGCTGATATTTTTAAATAAAGAGCGGATTATAAATTCAGTAAGAAAAGTCTTTCCTTTCTCATTTATACTGTATATCAGATTAAATATACCAAAACTGCCGGTAAAATTCTTGATAGGTCCCAGCTCTTTTACTGATATTTTATCAATCTTTATTCCCATGAATCCTTGATCCCCGCAGAACCATTATTCTTTTAAGATTATATGAAGAGCTTTTTCTATGATGTCTTCCCTTGAAGTGATCTGGTCATCCCAGTCAAGTTTTTCGATCTCATCCCTTATTTTTTCCACCACCGCTGTTCTCTCCGGATCATCAAATACTGAAACTTCAGTAAGGTCAGGCTCTTCGTTATTGTAAAAGGTAAAATCTTTAAGCGCCTTTTTGATTATTTTAAGAAGCCTATTTTTATCAGATGTATATCCTTTGACTTTTAATCGTACTTGAACTTTTGGTATGTCATTTTTATTTATATCCCATCTCTTTACCATCTCATTGATATTTCTTTCAATATATTCAAACTCATTTGCAACAGGCAGGGAGATAAGAGTCTCATTAAAGAATATAAGGTCGGTGTCTATTTCTTTTTCATTAATATCAAAGCTGTTAGTGTCTATGACTAAAAAACTCCTCCTGCCGGTTTCATTTATATCCAAGCCGCAGGATGATCCGGGATAATAGACCCTGCCCAGATTTATCTTCTTGTGTATGTGGCCCAGTATGACTTTAGCAGGTTTATAATACTGGATATCGTTTCTGGTCAGGGGCATATAAATTCCCGGCTCATAAGGGTTTGGATCACGGAAGCCGGCAGTATAGTCACCATGGCCGATAAGAATCCAGGGTTCGGTAAGGTCTTTTACATATTCTGCTACTGCTTCTCCCATAGACTTTGCCGGTTGGTAGGGTATAAAAAGAAAGCAGGCGGGCGGATCTCCGAATGTGATGATTTCAGTTTTTCTAAACACTTTTATATTATCTGAAGTAAAATCCTTCTGGCTGATGGATGGGTCATGATTTCCGGGAATTATATAGAATTTGACCTGGTTTTGGGTGTATTTTTCATTTTTACAGAACATGTCAAATTCGGAATAATTCCGGCTTTCTTCATTAAATAGATCACCGGCTATTATAAGAGTTGTGATATCTTCGGAAAGCATCTTATCCAGGATATCTGATAGTGCATTCCATCTTTCGGGAGATTTTTCTTTTGTTTTTAGATGTACATCTGCTGTGACTGCTATTTTCATTTCCG
>Ga0315548_1001357_pt1 | contig 20773 bp, 8 predicted proteins | sample SalMarSW160110MG_2_FD_202540 | JGI IMG/M metagenome (GOLD analysis project Ga0315548, IMG submission 202540) | Salt marsh sediment microbial communities from the Plum Island Ecosystem LTER, Massachusetts, United States - Salt Marsh Sediment SW1601-110 ...
ATGTGACGTTGCTCAGATTAGTATTAAAATCAGCCAGGTCAATTGTAACTTCCTGCCAGGCTGTCAGTGTCAGGTCAACGTCGGATATCACCACTTTGACACCGTTAATCTTAACATACATCTGCTCGGTAGCAGGATTATTCGGATCGCCATATACCCACAGTGATAACGTATTGGGTGTACCAACGGTCCAATCATTGCCGATAGACAGATCAGAGGCACTTACTGAAACTTCTGAAACACTTACAGCACTGTTGTCGAACAGTAAAGGCGCAGATTGATTACCGCCGTGTACAATATCAGTTTCAACAAAATGCTCACCGTCGGCAAATATCGGATCAGGATAACCAATAGTTGAGCCGTTAACCGAAGGATTGTCATATCCGTCGGTCCAGGTAAAGAATATCCTCTTACTGCCTTCCTGGTCGGGATTGATGTCGTTGTAAGATTCGAAATCATCAACAAGAAGATAATCAGCTACTGTAAAGGCCCATACATAGCCTACACTAACAGTTGCATCGGCACCGACTCCATCGATGCGCCAATAGTAAGTCTGATTATATTCGATATCTTCCGGTGGAGTATAGCTGTTGGTATTCTGCCGGCCCCGATAAATATCGGCAGTTGAAGTATCCGCATCAGCTACGGCTTTCGCATCGGTACCGAAGTAAATATCGTTCTGAACAGCCTGAACTCCCGGTGTCCATCTCAAAGGCGTAGCGTTTATTACATCGGGCGTAGAGCCGTTTTGCGGACTCGGTTCCCTGGCCCGCAGCGGATCAATCAGCATGACCGACTCAATCTCGGCAACCGTCAGGGCATAATTGTATATTCGCAAATCGTCCAAAGCACCCATGAAATAGGGGTCGGGCGGGACAGCACCGTCCTGTGACCTGCCGAGCCAGTTAGCAGTAGTATTGCCGAGATCCTTTGGCAGAATCTGTGTCGGGCCGCTGGTAACACTACTACCGTTAACATAGATTTTTACAGTCATATCGGTTTCGTTTATTACAACGGCTACGTGATCCCAGCCGCCTGACAATCCAGTCGATGTATCTATAGCTGCTCCGGTACCTCCACCATCGTTTGTGATTTGGAAGCTTAACTCACCGTTAGCATTGTTGGCTGTCAGGTACATAAATACGGTCATATCATTGTTACCAAAATTAAGTATTCGCTGTAAAGTCTCGCCGAAATTCGGGAATTTCACCCATGTAGTGATAGTTGCACTACTCAACGTAGATATGGTTGAACCGATGGGCAATTCTACATAATCATCGGCATAGTCGAAGTTTATTGCATAGCCGTCGTATCCGTACACAGACTCTGCTCCCCCATAGACAACACCATGCTGATTCAGACCCGACCAGTCAATTGCTTTGCCCTGGCCTTCGTCAAACTTCCACCAGCCGACAAGGGTGGGATCCGTAACAGGTATGACAGGTATCGTTGTAAACTGCCAGATATCGCCAGCGACTTCCTCTCCGGTATCCAAAGTCTCATCCACCCGCCAATAGTAATCCGAGTCGTTCGCAAGACCTGTCACCTGGTAGGAGTATTGATCTACGTCTTCGGTATGTGTTATTGTTGTTTGAAGCTCGAGCGCGTCCGGACTAGTGCCTAAATATAACTTACTTTCGGTCGAAGACAAGCCGGCTTTCCAACTGAGATCCGTGTCAGTGAAGACAGCAATCTCATTATAGCGCGGATTAGCATTGGAAGCCTTAATTGTTCCGGTAGTGAACCTCCATAGATTACCTTTGACATCAGTACCGCTTTGTTGCACTTCATCGACTCTCCAATAGTACATCTGGTTGTAATCAAGGCTTGTGACAGCATAACTGTAACGATCTACATCTTGTGTGTGTGTAATAGTTGTTAAAAGCTCGAGGTCGGTGGCATCAGTGCCAAAATACACCCTGCTTTCCGTTGAATCACTACCGGCATTCCAGCTAAGGTTCACATCTGTCGATATTCCCATCGATTTATCGGGCGGTTCAGGAATAGAAGCTACGGCAGGAGGTGCACCAGTAAGCTCAACAATAAATACACGGTCACCGGGAGCTACGGTTAGAACGTTGTTGGCCACGCCGTTTCCACCGCTCCTGTAAGCCGCGCCCTCGGAGTAGGGATTGCCGTTTGGAGCATCGTCTTTAATTCCCAGTGTCTCGAAATACATATTCGGATTACCGGACATACTGACAACATCGAATCCGTATGTTGTGCCGGGCGCAAGAGCTATTGGCGTGGTAAGTTCAATGTGTATCCATGTACCAGTACCGTTCGTAGAACTGCCCCCGGGTATAATATTTTCCTCAGTACCCGTAACTGTGTAGGTTTCACTGGTCAGCACAAAAGTATCAGTTCCGGAAGCGGAAGGATCTGTGATGCGAATTCCGAATTTTGCGTTAGCCGGTACCGAATGCCACGTACCATTATTAGTAGGACCACTGTCAGAGTTTTCAGTGTATCCTACATGCTGAATCCAAAAACCGGTACACAGATATACAGGCTCGCTGTCGCTTGTAACAAATGTCTGTCCTATAGCGGCACGGTCGAGTGCCACGTAAGTCCATTCATCATTTAGCCAGCCGTCATCGGGAGTTGTTCCGACGTTGTCACCATCTCTTGTCGCACCAACAAGGTTATATTCATCATACGGACCCGGTGTTGGTGCCGTTAAGTGGAAAGTCACGACCGCAGCAGGCGCACTCATTGACAGAAACATCGTTACCGCCACAAGTGAAAAGATTATTTTTTTCTTTTTCATAATAAAACTCCTCTCATAAATATAATGTTTGATAATGATTGTTACTCTTTAGCTGCTTTAAGTTAATCAGGAAAAACAATATTTCATACATATCCTCCTCATATTAATCTAAAAAAACACCCTAATACTCATTTACAGTGACATCTGTTCTTTATCTTTTTTGCATATCGACTGAACTATCTGCAGTTTCCAGTACTAATTCAGGCTCGACAAACACGCACCAATCACATGTATAGGCTCGCTGATAGGCTCCCTTACGGTCAATATCTCCGCCGTCGGTCGTCACAAGTGTCAGAAAACGAGCAGAGGGATCAAGCTCAACGGAAAAATCACTTAAAAAATTCTTCTGTTTGAGATTCCGCCTGCTCTGTCTGACTTTCCCGTCGACGAGAACCCAGAAATCGGCATTGCATCCGGCCTGTTCCTCGAAATCCGCTATTCCGATTTTAGATACAAAACGCGTTACTTTAATGTCGGGACACTGGGCACGTATTGCATTTAAATCAAAAGTGATACCCAGATTAGCATGCATCACGATACAGGGATGCTCTCTACTACCATAATCCTGTCCATTAAACCGTATTATGCTGTTTCTCATATCAGAAGGCCCGATGTACCACCAGGTTCCATTTCCATCTGACAGATTCTCAGAATAACTGACATTTTTCAGCCAGAATCCTTTCATGATGTATCCGTCGGGATTATCACCTGTCGTGAAGGTCTGTCCCAATCCTCGCCTGTCACGGGCAATATAGGTCGCATAATCATTGTCCCCGCTATAGGTTTGCCCCGGAAAGCCTCCGACATTTCGATTATCGATCGTCGATTCTTCCAGGAAAAAAACATCGTCCGGCCCTATGTCCGGCGCCTCGGTACTGTAACTGATCTTCGGTCCGCCTTGTGTGGATTCGATCGGGCCGGTCTGCGCCAGTTCAACAACGAACGTGTGATCGCCGTCATGGACCTGATCTAAATTGAGGCTGTTGATCCCCCCCTTAGTGCCGGTGCTATAGGCTACCCCGCCAGGATAGGAATACTCGACGACACCGGCGGTTTCAAAATAAAAGCCCCTGTTACCATAAATTACGGTTACATCAAAGCCGTATTGTCTATTTGCCGCTAAGATGACCGGCGTACCGAACTGGAAGTGCACCCATGTACCCGTACCGAGCCTGTTTTGGGTTCGATCATCCGACATTAGCTCAACGCCCGATTCAGTTCCCGTTACAACGTACGTTTCGTTAGCAAGAACAAACGCAGGATTTCCACGAGCAGACGGATCGACTACACGAATTACCAGGTTATTGCTACCGTCGTAGTATAGTCCCTGACTGGGATTAGCCGCCAAGCCGGCATAACATTCACCGTTGGTCTGCGGACAATCCGTAAACTCGTGTCCCTGTGAACTGACGATCTGCCTCTTGCTTCCGTCCGGAATGAAAAGTCCGTCGATAAAGGGATTGGATGCGAGATTATGATATTCATTGCCTTTTCCGTCACAATAGATCGATTCTTTATATCCCTCTATCGGGTCCACGTACACATCGGCTCTACCGGTTCCGAGCCCGTTACCTTGCCCAACAAGGTCCACCAGAGAGAGTCTCTGGCCTCTCCAGATAAAACCCGTCTCCGAATAAAAATGCCGAACAAATGCATTCTCCATGATCGGGACGTCCCTTACCTGCCCACTCATACCTACCCGCCTGGCCTGGCCGGCCGTTACAGTCAGGATTCGTTTGTCCCTTGTTCCGGAGCCTGAATCCAACTCGGCTTTGCCCTTGAACATATGCAAATCACTTGTGCCGTCCTGCTCGACCCGGATTCCGAATTCCGTGCCAAGGTCGATGATGCGCGAATTCGGCGTATGAACGATAAATCCCTTTGCATCGTCCGTCACCGTCGCAAATAATCGCCCATTATCAAGGATCATCCGGTCAGCAGACTTTAATCGAAATATGGCAGGACCTTCTAACAATACCTTTGCCCCCCCGTCGAATGAAACTTCTATCAAACCTGTTTGCACGAATAAAGGATCATCACGAATAGCCAATCTTGTTCCTGCTGCAACGACTTGATTATCGGCAAATGCAGCATTGAGAGAATTATTTATTGTAGCTACCTCCCTCGAGACGTATGTCCCGTAAAAAAGCAAAAAAACCATGATAAACAATAGTATTGTCAGCAGATATACGGTGGTAGTTTTGACTATCTTCGAACCTGTACTGAAAAAAGCTCCAAGTGTCTTTGCAGCTCCATCTATCGCATCCCACAGGTCACGGCCGGGTCTGCGGGCCTGCTGATGTATAATATCTTTATACTGCTCTCTAAGATACGCATCGAGCTGTTCACTTGCATAGATTTCAATTCGACGTTTCTTTTCTTCCTCGGTCAGATCAGGACCAAAGTTGTAAAGATCGTGACATCCCTCCGCATGAGATGTCACACCTTTTTCGTTCGTCTCGTAAAGCATCTCCTGCCAGGGAATATCAAACGTTTTCGGCAGTACTCCCTGCAGGTCCATCAGGCCAACGTAGGTTGTGATGAATTCCTGATAATAGACACAGGCATTCTCATTGGTTGCAATCTGGTGATCGAGCATAGCGAATTGTTCGGCCGTGATTGTGCCGTCCAGAGCACGATCTATCAATTCGGTAAAATCCAACGATATCTCATCATGCCGGTTCAAGCAATTTCCTCCATAGCCAGCGTCCTGCGGATACATCGAATCAGCGAATCGTTAATTCGGGCCATCCGCTTGTAAATGCTCTGTACGGACCGCCCCAGCCGTTCTGCAATCGTTTTAATAGTAAGTTCGTTTTCGTATCGCATCCGAACCAAATCGTAATCTTTCTTACTCAATTTACGAATGCATTTTCGTAAGGCCTGCATGCGTCGCTCGATATTCCTGACAAAATGATCCGATTTATCCTGTAGAGATTGAAAAGCCGCCTCACTGAATCGAAGATTATTTCTGACATTTCGCCTGTGGGCCTGAAAAATCTTATATTTAGCTATCTTAATTCCCCAGGCGGTAAAACTCGTACCTGGCTCAAAGCTATCAAACTTCGACCACATCACAAGAACTGTTTCCTGAAATATATCATCCGCATCATCACGGTTGGGTATCATCCCCAGAATCAATGCATAGATCGGCTTCTGGTTAGCCATAATAAGGCGTAGAAATTCATTTACTTTGGACGATTCTGTCATATTACTCCTCTTTTTTAAACATATCCCCCAGGAGGCGATTTTTTAAACCACATATTTTGATTATGATGTATTTTTCGGCGAATTTTGCACATTCTGTCTTAATAAAACCGGGAAAAAGAGTAAAAAATGCTTTTTTACGCTGATATTATCGAAGAAACAAAGAAAAAGGGCCTGTACCAAAACAACCTGGCATAGGCCCGGAAATGACAAAAACCTGATATTTTAACTACATAATCTGCTATTTTAACAGCTTACACCTTAATTTTAAACCCGACTATTACAATTCCGGCAGATATAGACGAATATCGTCGATGAATACCATACCCGAACCGCCTGTAGCTCCGGTCCTCTCAAAGCCGATTCCAAGTGTTGTGACATTACTAAGATTAACACCAAAAGTTGCCAGGTCGATAGTAACCTCCTGCCAGGTTTCCTTTGTCAGGTCAACATCACACACCACTTTAGTATTGTTAATCCGTACGAACATCTGTTCGGTCGTTGGATTATTAGGATCACCATAAATCCATAAAGACATTGTCTCAGGAGCACCAACAGACCAATCATTACCGATAGACAAATCGGTCGGATTTACTGTAACCTCTGAAATACTCGCCGTCGTGTTATCGAAGAATAAAGGTGTTGACTGACTACCTCCGTGAACTATCTCCGTATCAACAAAATGTTCACCGTTGGCAAAATCGGGTTCGGGATAACCGATTGTCGAGCCGTTGGCTAAAGGATTATCATATCCATCGGTCCAGGTAAAGAATATCCTCTTACTGCCTTCCTGGTCGGGATTGAGGTCGTTGTAGGACTCAAAATCATCTACTAAAAGATTATCGGATATCGTAAAGTTCCAAATTCTGCCTTTACTGATTGTGCCCACTGAATCGACCTGGTCGATACGCCAATAGTAAGTACTATCCCATTTGACGGTTCCCAGAGGTTTATAAAAGCTGTTAGCATCCTGCCGGCCCTGATATATATCACCGGTTGATGTGCCGGCATTGGCGACAACAGCCTTATCGAAACCCAGGTAAACATCATGCTGAACCGCATTTTCTCCGGATGACCAGGTAAGAGGAAAAGCATGTATTAAATCTACTGTTGAACCGTAACCGGGCTTGGGATTCCCGGCAATAGAGGTATCACCCATCATCACATCCATAACCTCTACGGCGGTCAATGCTCGGTTGTATATCCGGGCATCATCAACAGCACCGTTATACCACATCCAGGTCTGCTCATTGTCCGAGCCTATACTGACAGCAAATGTATTTGTTGCTATAGAACCCTGATGAGCTTCCGTCGCCTGGAGTTCACCGTCAACATATAATTTCAACTCACTTCCGTCATACGTTCCGGCCAAATGGTGCCAGGTGCCGTTGAATGACCCGCTCACAGGAAAAGCGGCAGTATATAATTGACCATCATTAACGTCAAAAGCAATGTTATTAGCGGCAGTATGTCTCAACGCATAGCTGGAATTCCCTTTGGTGAACAAGGGATCGTCCTGGCTCGTTCCGGCATCAATGGTATTGACCCATATCGACAGCGTAAGTGCTGCAGTGACATTCAGGCTATTGGGATTGCCGCAATTAACAAAGCTGCCGTCCACACCGTCAATGTCCAAACCACCTTCTTTTTCGCCGGGTACCCATGTCAGACCACCATACAATGTGCCGTGATTTCCGTAACCGGAAGAATCAAGCGCCCCGATACCTCCGACTTCGTCGAACTTCCACCAGCCGACAAGAGCAGGGTCAATTATTGGAAGCTCAGGAGCGGTATTAAATACCCATGTATCCCCTGTATGGATACCGGTCCCGTCATCCTCATCGATCCTCCAATAATATGTTCTTTCATATTCGAGCGGTTCCGGAGTAAAGCTGGTGACATCGACAACCCCCATATCGGTATCGGCGGTTCCGGCCTGTACATCTTCCATACTTCTGCCGAGATACACATGATGGCTAACCGCTCCCGTACCGGGACTCCAGCTTAACTGCACATTTATATCCGTAAACGGAGCACCGTTAACAGGAACAGGATCATAAGCGGTGGGCGGCCGAACTGTAAACTGCCATATATCCCCCTTATAGATATCTGCACCACTTACCTCATCGATTCGCCAGTAATAAGTTGTGCTCGGAACAAGACCGTCAACTACGATGCTGCCGGCACTCTGGCGGGCCTTGTAAACATTCTCCGGTCCCATAGGGTTACTGCTGGCGGCGTTCTCCACGTCGCTGCGGCTGTCGGACAAATAGATATCATGCTCGGTTGCGAACGGGCCCGGCACCCACTGAAGGGTCACTGATTTTGTGTTAATTAAGCTGTTATTACCGGGAGACGGATTGATTGCAATAGGATTTACACCTTCTATGGAAACATCATCCAGAATAACTTGTGAAAACCAGAACTGGTTCGCCGGAGCGCGCTCGCTTATATTTTCAAAACCAACCTGCAACGTACTAAAATTCACTCCCGGCGGATTAGCACCCGTTGACAAATAGAACGTCTGAAAAGTCCAGGAATTTCTGGGCTGGTCCGGATTATCCATATCATAGATAGCCTCGTCAATTGTAGTAGAAGTTGCCGAATCCTGAAGGAAAACCCGAAGAATTCCGCCATACGTGCCTTCGGTACCTCCCCTGCGGCCGACCCACACGGAAACTTTATAGGTTTTATTGGCCTGAACGCGATGGGGATTTCCTGCCTCCATAATATCCTGATAAATCAAGTTGTCCTGATTAAAAGCACAGACATTTTCACCGCTTTGTGCGGGCGGATTAAGCGAGGAGGCCGTTAAATCCTGTTCGGCCGCACCTTCTCCCGACCAGCCGGCCGGAATTCCTCCCCAGGCCCCGTCAGCTAATGACGTTTCATCAAAACCGGAATTTTCCAAAGTCAATTGCCCTAAAACCGGCGCAGTCAGAAATGTCAACGCAACCACCAAAATAATCCCAAATTTTTTAATATTTGCTTTTAACATAAAATTATCCTTTCATATGAACAAATCTGTATTGAAATTAAAAACGGGTGAATAACAACCCGATCACGCCTTATCTTTTAAATTTCTTTACGATAGTTTAATAATTACGTATGAAGTTAAACTAATGAAAAATCAATGAACACACTCCTGCAATAGTGAAAAAACCTTAATTATCTTATACTAAATTAGCCATAGCGCGTCAATGAAATTCCTGACCTGCTCATGCCTTATTTTTTATATAACAAGTATAAAATCCAATTTTTGCTTGCAAATTCCACTTTTTCCTGGTTAAATGATAATGCGTGAGGTTCATATGTCTGCGGAAACGTACCGGAGGATGGTTTATCTGTTCACAGCAATAATATAACAATGTCAAAACTACAGCCGCATTCAGTTGAGATTGAAAAATGGCTCAAATTAATCCGAGCCGATGGTGTCGGCCCGACAACTTTTACCAGGCTCCTCAAACGTTTCGGCTCGCCGGATCGAATCCTGGGTGCTTCTGTCAGTGAGCTGGCCAAAACCTCAGGAGTCGGCTTCAAAACCGCCGAACGAATTGCCGCAACGCGTGATAAATTCGACGTAACGGCTGAACTGGAACTTGCCCGGAAGCTTGGCGTATGGATAATCAATCTCAATGATAATCGCTACCCGCCTGCATTGAAACAGATATACGACCCTCCTCCTGTTCTTTATATCAAAGGCGATTTGATTCGACAGGATAATCTGGCAATTTCAATAGTCGGTTCCCGACAGTGCAGTTTTTACGGCCAGGAACAATCTTCGAGACTTGCACATTTTCTTAGTTCAGCAGGCCTGACTATCTGTTCCGGCATGGCTCGTGGAATAGATACAGCCGCCCATCAGGGCGCCTTATCAGCCGGCGGAAGAACAATAGCGGTACAGGGTTGCGGGCTGAGACACATCTTCCCGCCGGAGAACAAGCGTTTATTCGAGCTGATATCCGAATCCGGGGCGTGCATTAGCGAACTACCATTAAACTTTGAGCCGCTTGCGATTAATTTCCCACCCCGTAACAGAATCATCGCAGGATTGTCTCTCGGCACAATCGTCGTCGAAGCCGCTCTGCGTTCCGGAGCACTACTGACAGCCAATGCTGCAATAGATTATAACCGCGAAGTAATGGCCGTACCGGGTAAAATTGATTCACCATTGAGTAAAGGTGCGCATCAGTTGATAAAACAGGGAGCAAAACTGATCGAATCTGTCGAAGATATAATGGAAGCACTCGGATTTTATGGCGAACAGTTGACCGAGCATGTTAGTGCAGCGGCAAAAAAGGCCGACCAAACGATAGAAAAGCCTTTATTCGATATAGAGCAGTTAAATCTAAATTTGAGTGAAAAAAGGATTTATGAGTGTCTTAGCAAAGAACCTTCACACATCGAACAAATCATCGCGGAAGCGGATTTGACAGCAGGAAATGTTAACGCAGGATTGATTTCACTCAGGCTAAAAGGCCTGATAAAACAATTGCCGGGAAGCCTGTTTGTAAAGCGATAGGCGATTTTCAAAATTACCTAACAAATTTCCGGAATGTTGCTAATTGTTCATACCTCTAATTGCATATATCACAAATGAATAGAAACGATAGACTTCATGACAAAAATCAAATAACATATTTCTTTGTATCGCCGGCTTTCTCAATATAATCCATTTATGGATTAGCAAAACAACAAGATGAACCGGAACCTATTCAGAGTTTGATTCATCCTGGGGAACATTTTATTATGAAAAAAATACTTACAGTTGCAGGAAGTCCTCGCAGAAACGGAAACACACACATTCTGGTCTCGAAAATAACGGAAGGCGCAAAATCGAACGGCGCCGTTGTCGATGAGCTGTTCTTAGGAGATCTAACAATCAGAGAATGCGACGGATGTCATATATGCTGGAAGGGAAAGGAATGCAGCAAGAAAGATGACATGCAGACTGTATATCCTAAAATTATACAAAGCGACATTATCATTTTCGGTACACCCGTATATTGGTACGGGCCAACCGCCCTGATGAAAGCTTTCATCGACCGATTTGTGTACTTTAATTGTCCGGAAAACAGGGAAAAGATACGAGGTATATCGGCAGTAACAGCAATACCCTTCGAAGAAGATTGTCTCGATACAGCCGCGCCTGTTGTTGATTTTTTCGAAAGGTGCTTTAAGTATCTACAGGTCGATATAATCGGAAATATTATTGTTCCAGGAGTCGGCGCAAAGGGGGAGATTAACGGGAAAACAGAGTATCTGCAACAGGCTTACGAACTGGGACGAACTATTGCTGTCGGATAATCGATTTGATTGTGCGATACTCAATAACAGTTGCCGGTAACATGTAATTCGTACACGATACGATATGAAGCATACGTCACGGATCATATCTTAGATACGCTCAACGTCCAAGTTAGGATATTATCGACATCTCCGAAAAAAACCGTAATAAACTGAGGTTTTTCCTATAAAAATTTGAGTATTATCTCCCTTGTCTTCATCAGTAAAGCAGCCGAACATGTAGCGGGCATATGCCTATAGTCAACGACCTGAACTATGAGTTCTAAGTTCAGGGGCATGGAAGCTCCGTGACATCCACGTTTCAGGGGGGCAGGTCGTTGGCTTTTTTCTTTTGGGGACGATAGTATGGTAAAACGAATCCAATGCAGGATCATCAAATCCAGTACCCTTATCGATGCTCAGAAAAATTCCTGTTCCCGTGATATGCAACAAAGCATTGTACCCGTTCATATCAATTCTGCATCCATTATAAATAACATGAATAAGAACCAGCAGGATTGTTTCTCATCTCAAAATCAATTATATTTGACAAAATACTGTGAGCCTGACGACTTTACAGGCCGCTTCTTCGACTGCTATTTTTAAGTCTCAGACCGTAAAATAATGTCAATTTTCGATAAATTAAATTGATTTTATCCCTCTATCCCAATAAAATTCCTTTGATAGAGATATTACGGGAATTCCAGAGAGTCTCATCGTAAAGCATCTGCGTAAATTTAGACAGCTCATCTGTATCGGAGATTGAGCTATGCAGAATGGTAGGAAAAATATAACTGATGAGCAATTCGATCCATATCCAGGCAAAACTAAATCAAGATCAGAGCAAGTCGGCCCTAAAAAATACGAAATAGTAAATATTATGGCAAAACTTCACAATTCGAAGGCATGGTATCGCGCTTTATTCGATAACGCCAATGATACAATATTTTTAATGCAGGGCGACAAATTTATCGATTGCAATCCAAAGACTCTTAAAATGTTCGGTTGCACTAAGCAGCAAATCGTTGGTGAGACTCCCTATAACCGCTTCTCTCCGGAATACCAACCGGATGGGCAGGCATCTAAGGATAAGGCCCTGAAAAAAATCGGATCCGCATTGGAAGGACAACCTCAGGTCTTTGAATGGACACACCTCCGCTACGACGGCACACCTTTCGATGCAGAGGTTTCGCTTAACCGAATAGAACTTTATGGAGATATTTTCTTACAGGCTATTGTAAGGGACATCACTAAACAAAAGCAATTACAGATTCGTTATGAAACTGTCTTAAAAACAGCCATGGATGGTTTCTGGGTACTTGACAAAGAATGTAATATACTGGAAGTCAACGATGCATACTGTAATATGATAGGTTACAGCCGTGAGGAACTTTTGTCTTCTAATGTATCAGATTTGGAAGCATCTGAATCGCCGCATGAGATCAAAAATCACCTTAGAGAACTCATGAAAAAAGGGGCGCATCGTTTCGAGACTCGACATAGGCGAAAAGACGGCATGTTGATCGATGTCGAGATCAGTGCCAATAGTTTTACCTCCGACAGCAATCGGATTTTCGCCTTTTTAAGAGATATAACCGAGCGAAAGAAAGCCGAAGAAGTGTTACGCCAGGAAAGAGACAAGGCACAAAAATACCTCGACGTCGCTGCCGTGATATTCATAGCAATTGACAAAAAGGGAACGGTTACGCTTATTAATCGCAAAGGCTGTGAAGTTCTGGGCTATAAAGAAGAAGAAATTCTCAACAGGAATTGGTTTGAAAACTTTCTGCCTAAAAGGAGTACAAATAAAATAAAAACAATTTTCAGAAAAAACCTGAAAGGCAAATCAGAATTAATCGAGTATTATGAAAATCCAATTTTAAATAAGAAAGGCAAAGAACGACAAATAGCCTGGCACAATACAATATTAACAGATGAAAGCAACGAAATCGTTGGCACTCTAAGCTCGGGAGTAGATATAACCGAGCAAAAGAAAGCCGAGGAAGAACTACGCCGTGCTCGCAAGGACTGGGAAAATATATTTCAGGCAATCGGACAACCGTCATTTATACTCGATCCGCAACACAGGATAATATCGGCAAACCGTTCCGCCGTGAAGAAAACAGGCGTTTCGTTAGAAGACCTCAGGCATAAACAGTGTTTTAATTTTCTTCATAAAAAAAAGCTTCCTCCGCAAAGCTGCCCAATGGAGAAAATGCTGCACTCCGGCTGTTTAGAAACAGTAGAAATGGAGATAGAAGCTTTCGGAGGTACCTATCTGGTATCATGTACTCCCGTACATGACGACAAAGGGCGTCTTGAAAAAGTCATTCATATAGCAATAGACATTACAGACCGAAAAAAAGCAGAGGAAAAACTTCGTGAGCATGAAGAACAGCTTAAGCTGCTAACTTGCGAATTGTCCCTTGCCGAAGAACGCGAAAGAAGACGTATTGCCGCAGGAATTCATGATGACATTGCCCAGAAGCTGGCACTTGCCAAACTCGAACTACAGTCAATCCTGAGTACAATATCGGATGCGAATCTGTTAATATCACTTGAAAATCAGTGCGAGGTAATGGACCATATTATGGAAGATGCTCGCACCCTGACTTTCGAATTGAGTAACCCCATATTATATGAAGTCGGGGTTGAAGCCGCTATCGAATCATGGCTGACGGAGCAAATCCAGAATAAATGCGGAATAAAATGTAAATTTACCTCTCAAGGACCGGATATAAAACTTGATGAGAATATTAGAGTCGTTTTGTATCAAGGTGTTCGGGAACTATTAACAAATATAGTAAAACATGCCAATGCAAATAAGGTAGAAGTGCATGTCGTAAAGAGTCATACCCAAATCAGCGTAATTATCAAAGACAACGGCATCGGGATAAAAACACCTCAACTCGACTCATCCAAAAAAGGAAGGACAGGCTTTGGTCTTTTTAATATCAAGGAGAGGCTGGAGTATCTTGGCGGGAATCTTAATATTAATTCTACGCCCAAAAAAGGAACCCGCATCACCATGAGTATCCCGTTAAAATTACACAAAACTACCCAAAAAAAAGGAGAGGCTGCAATGAAAATACTAATCGTTGATGATCATGGTATAGTCAGAGAAGGTTTGAAATCTTTGATAGAACAACAACCGGAAATGGAAGTTGTCGGCGAAGCAGAAAATGGACAGACTGCAATACAACTGACAAAAGAACTTTCACCGGATGTAGTTATTATGGATGTTAGTATGCCTAATCTAAACGGCGTTGAGGCCACAAAATATCTCCTACAACAAAAACCTGACATTAAGGTGATCATTTTATCAATGCACATGGATAAACATATTGTAAAAGAGAGCCTTAAAGCCGGTGCTTCGTGTTATGTGCTCAAATCATATCTTTTCGACGAACTCTTAAATGCCCTGGAAGCAGTCAAGACAAATGGGTATTACCTGAGCTCCCGAATAACCGGAGTTGTAATAGAAAACTACAGAGCCGAGCAGCAGGCAGGTACACCACAGGAGTCATCCAACCTCACCACAAGAGAACGACAGATCCTGCAACTTATTGCAGAGGGAAAAACAATAAAAGAAATTGCAAGAATTTTACATATAAGTCCCAAAACCGCCGATGCGAATCGTCGTCAGATTATGAACAAACTTGAAATCTTTAATATTGCAGATCTCACAAAATACGCCATTCGCGAGGGGCTGACCTCACTGGAGTTCTAACTGAGCTCCCATGAAATATACCGAAAAAACGTATTTCCGGCCTGAAGTACATTTTCCGATAAAGCTAATCAAATAAGACCATTAATCCATATTTAAACCGAGATAATACTTCACTATTATTAAACAGGGAATTTCCTATCCATAATTAAGGAATATCCCTTTTTTTATACCTCTTTATTTGATCGAAAATATAAATAGATAGAGTTTGTAATCAGGCCATAGGCCTGTTGCGGTATAATCCTGCTCTCATGCTGTAACATAATATGACTTTCTTTGCAGATTGAGAGTATAGGTCGTTTTTTTTCTTTTGTGAAATAAGTTCGAGTTTCAGGAAGATTCATAAAATACAAATTGTAAGTGTAATAATCATTACGACGAAACACAGAGAGGGATAGCATAAAAGTGTATGGTGCCAAGCCGATATTGCTGATTGAGAATGATCCCGCATATTCAAAGAATATAGTATGTGCAATTGAAGATATGGATATGCAATATCCATTAATTCATTTGAATAAAAGCGAGGATGTATTAAATTATCTCAGAAGCCAAAGAAAAAAACCATGGTTAATTCTTCTGGGATTGAACAATCAGGACAAGGACGGCTTTAACCTGCTTAAAATAATCAAAACAGACGACCAACTGAGAATCATCCCTTTAGTAATTCTTGCAGATTCCAATGAAGATCAAAACATAGTTCAAAGTTATGAACTCGGTGTCGCCGGCTATATTGTCAAATCACAGGATACCTATAAGGTTGCCGATATAATAAAGACCGTTTTGGAGTACTGGACTTTGTCTGAGTTACCGCCTGACAGAGTCCAAGTATCACAAGAGTTCGGACAGTTTTTATTGTGACTATGGAATCATTCGCAGGCATCTTCAGTAATTACACAAGTACCAACCGGTTATAAAAATAATAAGGCAAGCTGATAACTTTCAAGAGCAATAACGAGCCGGGACGGTATATATCCGGGACCTGAAGTTATAAAAGCGATGTCTTCCTTAAGACCCACTTGGCCGAATATTGACCCACTAAATGTTTGATTTAGGGATTCATACGCAAATTTTCTTGACTAAACAGTCTTATAAGTTATAATAATATTAGACTACCAATTATCTTTAAGCAGGTAGAAAAGTGAAAGGGTGCTCAATTCATAAAGTCTAAACAATGCATTTCCCACAGCGACAATTTACTCAAACAACAGAAGCTAAAAAAATACCCGCAATTTTTGTCGGAACTATATGGATGAAGCCCAAGCTCATTGTCTTCATAATCGTTTTTGCTGTTTTGCTGTTTTGCGGCAGACTTTCTGCCCGGCCAACAACAGCGTATGAGGCCGAACAAGTGGTAACCGGCTGGCTCAAAGCTGATTTCCAGCCACTCGGTGCAAACCTCGGTCAAACGGTATCAAAGGTTGAAACTTTCATTAATGACTATGGTCAGGCCATATATTATATCGTTTATGTAGAACCCTCGGGATTTGTAATTGTCTCAGCGGATAATTCGATTGAGCCGATTATTGGATTTTCAGAGGACGGCGAATTCGAAACTTCACCTGATAATCCGTTATGGGCTTTGGTACATAATGACCTTAACTGGCGAATTACAACAACTCGCAACAGCACAAATCCACCTGGAACCGTGGAAAATTCGGATATTTCTCATGCCCGCAGCAAATGGTCGCGATTCATCAGTTTGGCCGAAACCAGCGAGGAGGGACTTAGTTTAGAAGGGATAAGCTATCTAAGTGATATTCGCGTGATACCATTTGTACAAAGTCAATGGGGGCAATCTACCGTCTGCGGGGAAAATTGTTTTAATTACTACTGCCCGAACAACTATCCCTGTGGGTGTCTGGCCACAACAATGGCCCAGTTGATGCGCTACTTCGAGCACCCGACAATGGGAATCGGCCGGCTCGAGTTTCCTATCACCGTCGATGATATATTCGAAACCCGTACCACACTTGGAGGCGACCAAAACGGCGGACCTTATAACTGGAGCGATATGGTACTCAAGCCATATTTTTCCTGTGGCTCACTCACACCAACGCAACTACAGGCAATCGGAGCGTTATGTTACGATGCCGGTATTGCGATACACATGCGATATAATGCCGAGGGTTCCGGGGCACTGATAACCGATACGATGTATGCTCTACTTGATACTTTTATGTACAGTAACGCCGTCATGGGATATAACCATGGCAATAACATAGGTTCCGGACTACACGAGATGATTAATCCCAGTATTGATGCTAAATCGCCCGTTCTTCTCGGTATTCAATCTGAATTATACTATGATTCCGGACATGCTGTTATCTGCGATGGATACGGCTACAATGCTTCAACAATATACCACCATCTGAATATGGGCTGGAACGGAGTTTATAATGCATGGTACAACCTGCCCACCATTGACGTCGATATAGAATATAGCTCAATTATATCATGCCTATACAACATATCCGTATCCGGCACAGGCGAATTTATAAGCGGGCGTGTCCTGGATCCGGAGGACAATCCAATTGCCAATGCCAGTGTTTTCGCAAAGTCCGGCACTCAGAATACTCACTCAACCGTAACCGATCACAAAGGAATTTATGCTTTTGACGGTTTAGATTCTAATGCTACCTACAGAGTATGGGTCGAAAAAGACGGATATATTTTCTCAAGAAAGGCCGTTGGGACGGGAATCTCGCAAAATGGATATGGAACTTCGGGGAATTGCTGGGGTATCGATTTTTATCCACAAATAGTGCTGAATCCTCCCTCGAACTCTCCGGTTTATGTAAATAATGACGCTCCCGAAGATCCCGGCCCCAATGATACCGCCGTTTCCGATCCCGCCGAAGACGGCTCACAAGAGCATCCGTTTGATGCCATACAGGAAGCTATTGATATCGCCGAATCAAATGTGACTATAATTATTCTCAGCGGAACTTATACCGGAGAAGGTAACAGGGACCTCGACTGCAAAGGCAAAACAATCACAGTCAGAAGCACGGACCCGAACGACCCTTCCGTTGTCATAGAGACAGTAATCGACTGCAACGGTTCCGAAGCCGACCCACACCGCGGATTTGTATTCAATAATTACGAAACACCTCAATCAATCGTGGCCGGCCTAACTATTACCGGCGGATATCACGAATTCGGAGGTGGAATCTTTTACGGGCAATGCACCGCACCAACAGTGACAAATTGCATATTCAGAGAAAACCAGGCATCCTACGGCGGTGGTGTTTATACAATTAATGCCAATCCAAGACTAATAAGCTGTGAATTCAATAAGAACTCGGCTGCTGCCGGCGGTGCCTTATATAGTCTCGTCGATGTAATTGATTGCAATTCAATTCTGGAAGATTGTCTCTTCCAGGGTAACACCGCAATCCATAACGGTGGGGCAATATACAATAACGGACTGGTTAATTCGCTGTTTACAAACTGTGTATTTACTGAAAACACATCATCAGGCGGTGGCGGGGCAATACGAAATACATACTCTGCAGATACAACTTTGACCAATTGCATTTTCAGTAAAAACCAAGCCCAAACATACGGCGGGTGCATTCGGGGCTCCAACGACAGCAATGTCACAATTACCAATTGCACGTTCAGTGCAAACTCAGCAGAATTTGGGAGTTCACTTGCGTGCACTGCTGATGACGAAAACGGACAAGTGCCAAGCACTTTCTATGTAATTAACTGCATCATCCGCGATGGTGGAAATGAAATATGGAAGGGCGACCAATCGAAAATTACCGTGACCTACAGCAATGTCCCTAATAGCCAGGGCACAGGTCTGTGGTCGGGTCAGGGCAATATTAATGTCGATCCCTGTTTCGCAAACGAGGATAACGGCGACCTTCATCTAAAATCACAGGCCGGCAGATATGACCCAAACAGCGAAAGCTGGGCGATTGATGACCTGACAAGTCCCTGTATCGACGCAGGTGATACTAATAGTTTGGTAGGAGATGAACCTTTACCGAACGGCGGTATCATTAATATGGGTGCGTACGGCGGCACCGCAGAAGCCAGCAAATCATTCTCCAATTAAGATTCTTCAATCACCTGAAAAACAATTGCTTACCCATCCGCAAAACGGCAACAAAAACAATTAATCTTCAAAGCTTCTAAAGTAGCAAAGGGCTTAATGGATTACCAGGTCAAAAGGCATCATCATAATAACATTTTCCCGGCGAATCAATTCGATGCGCATCAGGGCCTGATACAGTGCTTTTGCACGCTGCGGCTCGGCCTTTCGCAGGAGCTCGAAAAGACTCCTGAAGCTCGGATTACTACCGAATAAAACCGTCGCATCCGGCATTATAATATCCGTAGGTCTTTCGCCCTGGCCCGAATACTCTTCTATCAACTGGGTGATAATATCCCTCGGACGAGGAATAATACGGACTTCGTAGTCTTCGAGTGACGCCTGAGCCGCCGCATACTCAATCGCCTGATTGATTCCGCCGATTTTATCAACCAATCCCAGCTCCAATGCCTGCTTTCCGGTATAGACGCGCCCCCCTGCTATCTCATTGATGGGTTTGGTGAGTTTGCCGGCCCGACCTTTAGCTACATGGTCCTTAAAGACATCGTAAATTTTCTGCATATAATCTTCGAGCACTTGTCGCTGCGAATCATCAAAAGGTTGCAGGCTATTGAGGAAATCGGCATTAGCGCCGCGTTTGTACCCTATCCAGTTAACACCGAGTTTATCCCACATATCTGCGGTAATCAGTTTACCGCCCACTACGCCGATGGATGCCGTAATCGTGACCTCGTCGGCAAATATGGCATCGGCTCCGCATGATATATAGTAGCCTCCGCTGCCTGCGACATCACCCATAGAAACGATGAATGGCTTTTCGTTCCTAACCAGCCTCGTAGCATTAAGGATCACCTCGCTGGCTTCGGCTGATCCGCCCGGCGAATCGACACGCATTATAACCGCCTTGACGGAATCGTCTTTGGCAGCAACCTCAAGAGCCTTGCGGATATCGCCACTGAAAGCTATGCCCGACTGTGCGAATAAACCCGGTTGACTATGACCCGGTAGAATAGCACCTTCCACGTAAATCAGGGCTACGGTGTCTTTCTGCGGTTCCTGTGGTGGATTAAGCATTTCCGCTAAAAGGGTAAAGAATGCAAATGGATTGGCAAGGTTGATCTCGGATTTCTTCTGGTGACCATAACGATTATCGATTTTTATCCACCCCTCAACTTCATCCTTAATCCGGGCAAGAAATTCCTCTCTCGTCTCGACGGCATCGATTAATCCCTTTTCCATCGCCTGCTCTGCAAGGTAGGGACCGTTATCGATAAGCTCCCTCACCCGCTCGGCGGACATATCGCGCGATTGTGCAATCATCTTTACCAGAGACTCGTAATAACCGTCAAGCAACCAGTTAATATTCTCCTCGGCCGGTTCGCTCGGACCGGTACGCGTAAATATCTCCGCCGCGGATTTATAATCCCCCATGTGCAGAAAATCGCCCTGCACCCCAATCTTCTCGAGCATATCCTTGACATAGATTGATTCGGTATAGATGCCTATGAACCACAGCGCTGATTGCGGCGCCACACTTAAATTATCGCCGGCACAAAGCAAACTATACACAAAGATATTCATCCCCTCGGCATGTACATAGACCTTCTTACCTGCCGCCTTGAGCCCGGCGATAGCTTCCCGGATCTCTTCCAACTGCCCGAACCCAAGTGACATGCTGTCATAAGTCAATACCACGGCTTTAACTTCATCGTCTGTGCTC
>Ga0315548_1001358_pt1 | contig 20767 bp, 14 predicted proteins | sample SalMarSW160110MG_2_FD_202540 | JGI IMG/M metagenome (GOLD analysis project Ga0315548, IMG submission 202540) | Salt marsh sediment microbial communities from the Plum Island Ecosystem LTER, Massachusetts, United States - Salt Marsh Sediment SW1601-110 ...
ACACTTGATCACACCAACCAAATTCAGCTGCTGCAAAAGCAGCAACTTGGCATGATGCTATGCTGTCTGTGTAATACACACTTCTAGCAAGTTCGTCATACTCAGGATAGTTTGGCAGGTTGCTCGAGTTCATGCCTGTTACATAGTTTGATCCGCCTTCGAACCAGAAGTCACTGTGGAATCCGTTGTACAGGAACAATGGGTATCTTCCAAGGCTCCATCCACCCGTGTAAACGTGGTAGTTACGATCATCCATCACTGCTGGGTAGCAAACGTCTGAAGTGGCTTCAATCTTAGTGTATGGAATGCCCAATAGAGTCAGTTGGTCGCAGAAGTATCTGCCAGCATCCAGCCTCTTATCCTCTGTCCTCACGTAAACTTTTAGTGGATCCATGTTTGGTCCAGACTCTTTGCCTGGCCATCCTGATGGATAGTTTACAATGTCATCAGAGTCAGTGTCAACGAAGCCAGCAATGGCTAATTGTTCTGCAGCTTTCGTCATGTTATATTGCCATTCATACTCTCCTACAAGTGAACAGTTAGGCCACCAGCTGATACTGTTCAATGGAATTGGAACGTTTAGTATTCCTGCAGCTCCTTTCAATATGGAGTTTACGATATGTACTTTGTCAACCATACATGAAAGAGCTCGCCTGAAATTTTTGTCGTTGGTAGGACACCTGACGCCTGGAAGATCAGGCATAGTGTAGTTGTTGTTTATGTCGAATTCCATCATTCCGTTTTCACTGTAACCTGCAACACAAAGATCTGGATCGTCCTCAACATCCAATTTCTGTTCATAAGTCACTGACCATTGAATAAAATCAACAGCGCCTGCCTTCAAAGCTGTATAAGCTGCTTCGTGACTGCCATAGAATCGAACGTCAACGTCTGATCGCGCCGCAGCCTTAGCTGGAACAAATGTGTAAATAGAACCCATAAGTAATGCTGCTAGCAATGCAATGGCTAAAACATTAAGTTTCTTCATTATATTTTTTCTCCTTTCTCTTTTTTCAACAATACTTGAAATACATCGACGAATAATTAAAGCTTACGGAGAAATGTTCTATCGCTAAAAATTAACTAAAAGGTAAAAATTAATATAATGCATTAAGCTATCAACTTACTGCCATCTAGAATTGAGCGTCTAAAATTTGGAAGCTGAGTCTTGGAAACATCTAAGTCTGTTTAAGAGTGAAGTCAGAAGACGCATAATAAAACTACTGTTACAACTTGAATGGAGATCGTTGTCAGATATTGCTGAAAGATTAGAAAATGACTACAGCTTGAAAATGACGCTACCTGGATTACTTAAACACATGAGGCAATTGGAAGAAGCAGGAATAGTACGGCATGAATCAGGCGTTTTCGCAAAGAAACCTGACGCTAGAAAAACGATCTACATGTTGGAAGGAAAAGAGAGGATTGAAAAACTTCTAGTGCAACTTGAAGAAAATGTAGCGAGTCTGCTTAATGTAGGAGTTATATTCAGTAAAACCGCTAAAAAAGCACGGATAATTCAGAGAATGGAAACCCACGTGCAGAAGAAAGAAATAGACAGCTTTGAAGTCTTACTCACTAAATGTGAATCAGAAAAAGTGAATAGCTGTTTAACAGAAGATGAGAAAAAGAAAGTAAGGCTGTGGAGAATGATGATGCATCTCTTGAAAGAAAAATAATTATTTGCCGATGCCCTTTTATGATCTGATCACCTTTTGGATCAACTCAACCACATCTTTTTTTTCGGGAGATGGAAGCTTCCGCAGAAGCCGCAATGCAACCGTGTGGACGCCTTTTGAAAATTCGCTTCCCTGAAATTTTTTGTAGGCCAAAAAAGCACCCTGAGATTTTACGACTCCATAAGATTTTGACACATTGGAATCTTCTCTGATTTGTGCTATACAAGGGATTTCAAGAAGATTTTCAAGATCTCTAATAAACTCTTCATTGAATCTTTCAGGTGTTTTAACTCTATTCATCACAAAACCAATCGGTACACACCGGAGAAAGTATTTACCCATACGAATTGTGTCTATAGCAGATTCTACGCATAATACAAACTCGTCCTCCGTGAGAAGAATGATGAAGTATTCGCATATTCCCAAGGATAGAAACGCGGCTTTTCCCAGAGGAAATGGGACGTCTATAAACAGGAAATCAGCAGTTAAGCTGGTGAATTTTCTTGCAAAAGCAACGGGATCTATTTCAACGTAGCCCTTAAGTGAAATTCCTGACGGTATTAGAGATAAATTATCAAGCTTTGTGGGATAAATTGCCTTTTCTATGTTCAAGTCATCTCTTACAACATCATCAAGCTTCAAGTCCTCAGGCGTGAAACTGATGCCTAGAACTTTCTGTAAAGGATTGTTTGGATCTCCTTCCACCAGCACCACTCTTTTTCCTTCCTCAGCCAAGGCTGCACCAACATTTGCGGTTATAAGCGATTTACCCACCCCTCCTTTTGAAACAGCAAAGGTTATCGATTTCATGCTAACTCAAAAAGTCTTCACAGTTGAAACCTAAAATGTTAAGTATACTTAACATAAAGGTTAAAAGAAAACAAACTAGCTTGATTTTTTCTTCTCCCGATCTTTTTTGAACTTTGCAGTTTTAATTATTTCTTCAAAACTGTCGTGTGGTTGTATTTTTAGGTTGTATTTCTTTTCAAACAGTTTAATCTTTAATTCTCTTCTTGTTACGTCAGTTTTGAAGGAAGCTTGTACAGCCTCTACATGATTGTCAGCTTTCCTTTGCAATTCAAGTTCGTAAGCTTCAATGAGTTTCTTCTGCTGTTTAAGTGTTTTACGATACTTGATAACAAAGAAAAACAGAATTATCACAATTACTGCCAATCCAATCAAAGTCCAGAACCATAGTTGATACCAAAATGGCTGTTTCAGTGACGATAGGCTGATGACAGTTGGTCTGTATTTCGAACAATAGCATGTGAAATATATCCAAGAGTGTGTTCCATTACTGTGGACAATCCGGCTGTGCAATAATGTGACATGATTTGCGATAACCGTGTAAGGAGGCGCGATCAATGAATGAGGAATGCAGATACGTAAGAAAATATTACCCGTGTCACCACCGACTTCAAAACTCAGCGAGTCCGTTCTATTGTCTTCGTGACTTAGATACTTGAATTCGGAGATTGTGGAGTTGCAGATGACATCGACTATGTAGGACATATTGTCTGTCACAACGTGGAACAAAGTATATGGGGCTTTCAAAGAGCAGTTATCCATGTTTCTTTCATCAATCACGTATGGCATGTCGATAATTCCGTCTTCATTTTCATCAGTTTCATTGAACCTACTCCAATAGTTACCTTCAACCCCATTGTCCCAAGAATTTGCTGATTCAATAATATATGGTTTCTGAGTTGTGTCGGCTATTGTGTTTATGAAGTTGTTGTGGAAAATGATGTTATTGAGAGAAGTTACGATACGGAAACTGTTTCTATTATTTATCATGTGATTGCTTGAAAATAAGTTGTCACAAGAGGCACCTAGTACAACCCCGTAGTTGTTGATGGAAACATTGTTTCTTGAAAAAGTGTTGGACCTCGAGGCGCTGAGGAAAAATGCTTGCTCATTCATTGAAACATTGTTATCAAAAATGTCATTGTAAGTGGAGGATATAGCATGAAATCCATTAGTGTTGTTTTTGACTCTGTTGTTTGAAAATGCATTGTTGGCACTGGCGGAAAGCAATACTCCTTCAAAATGATTCGATGATACGTTGTTTCCACAGAAAACGTTATTGACAGAGATTGAAAGCCAGATTCCACGATTGTTGCACATGAAATTGTTGCTGGAGACTATGTTGTCAGCAGAAGAAACTAGTTCTATTCCGTAAGAATTGTTGATGACTGTGTTATTCATGATGGAGTTTCCACTTGAATAGAAGAGATAGATCCCATACTTGTTATTCTTAATTACATTACCGATTATTTTGTTGTGTACCGAACGATTTATGTACACTCCTCCTACCGTAAGAACTAACCCGCTATTTTGTAATGTGAAGCCTGTCACAGTGACATTGTCTGCAGTTATGAAAAGTACGTTTCCGCTGTCGCCTCCATCAATGATAGTGTTGAACCTGTTTTCTCCTATGAGCGACAAAGTTTTGTTAACAATCACATGCTCATTATACAACCCATTTCCCACGTAGATAACGTCTCCAACACTTGCAGCGTTGATGGCTTGTTGTATCGTTTCGTAATCCTCGTTCTTGTTCAAATTGCGAATTTGCGAAGTTTGTTGCGCAGAAATCTCCAAAGGTAACGCATTGGCTATAAGGAAGCACATTAGGAAAACATAGAAGCACAGGAGACTTTTAGTTATCATCGCAATTACTACCGCTAACCTTCGACATATAGTCTTTATGTGAAAATATCTCTTAAACCCTTGCACCCACGTCCCTAACTTTTCATATTAACTCTTGCACACAATGAAGACAACCATGTAGTTAAGCACTCGTTTTCAAACAGCCAAAGGTTAAATATAAAAGAATTAACTAATTTTAAATGATGAGGCCTGTGAAGCGATTACAGAGTTCCAAAGAATCGTTCATTGAAATTCTAGTAATTATCAAAGCATGCTTGACCAGTTTTTGGTTTTGGCTTCCAGTACTGTACTGCGTATATTTTTGGATGCAGATTTGGCTGATATTTTGGGTGCATCCATTGACAATTCTTGTTTTGCCTATAGTTCTTTCAATTTATGCAATCATACAGGAGGAAAAAAGAGCGAAGGCTTTCTACGAGCTTAATGGAATAAAGTACTTAAGTGCTTCACATCCGATTGGTGAGGGGCCAAAGGCGAAACTGTTCAATTGGAAAGTTGAGAAATACGTAAAGGAATATGAGGAGCTGTTGAAAAAGAAACAAGAACAGAAAGATTCAGGCTAGTCTGGAGTGACCAATATTGCGGGGGGTTTCGCATCTTTTTTTGCTAATGGCGATAGTATCGGCTGAGGCTCTATTGCTCCAAACATGTTTTAGTTTTTCTCAGGAAGGAGATTGGGCGGTCTATTCAGCTCGTACAGTTTGTTGGGCAGGTGCTAATGATGATAAAGTGAAGGAGCAGATTGAATATTATGAAAATATTAACAACACTGTGTGGAATCTCACCATCCATATAGTTAACTATCCAAACGTAACATTTTCAATTACCAAGAACCTCAAAAATGGAACAATCTCAGAGAATTATAAAGGAAACCTTGAAACAGGTACGCCTGATATGGATATGTGGATGATTTCACCTAATCTTTCCGTTGGTGACCCAATCTACCGGCATGGAAGTAATCTGAACATCTTCATAAGAGATAGAGCAGCACATGAATTTGCATATGCAACAAGAGACGTATTATACACGAATTTCAGCCAACCTCAATCAGGAGTGGAATCCTACTTTGGATTTTTTTGGGATAGAGAAACAGGAATCCTTTGCGGCGCTTCGTCCATAATAAAATATTATGATGAGAATGAGCCTGTGCTTAACGTAATGATAAATATTGATATTGTCGACACTAGTTTATGGGTGAAGACTACCCAAAATAATGATGTAAAATGGCCAGTCATCATCACATTGGCTGCTCTTATTTCAATCCTGATTGTAGCAATGTTGTTGTTCCGCAAACGAAAGAAAAAAGGAAAAATGGGCTTACGCAAATGAAAGTGTTGGTGTCAAGCAGAGATTTTCGCCTATTCTGTGGGTGTCAGTCCGCTTCTTCTGCGACGTACAAGTATGAAAGCTGCTATTACAACTACTATAACTACGATGATGACCGCAATGTACTCGATAAGTCCCCAGCCACCACCTTGGACAAATATCTTCTCTACAAGCCTATAAGCAGCAGTTTGACCTCTTGTTCCGCTGTATGTGATGCCATAGCTATCCTCTACTCTTAGAACTATTGTCCAGTTGCCTGCTTCTATGAATGTATAGGAAACACTGATTTCACTTTCTGCACTCCTATATTTAGGAATCTCCTCCAATTCTTGGCCAGGAGCATATATTGCCCAATAGTAAGATGTTAGTTGCCCGTTAGGATCTCCGTGAACGCTATCTGAAGCATTTAACACTATTTCCTGATTCACAACCAATGTTTCAGAAGTTATGTTCAAGATAGGTTTGCCTATGACACGCATCATTTGCTGCAGTTGATTATTCTGCGTGTTGTTGTCATCCGGGGTGATAGTTACTTGGACTGTTATGTTATATAGTCCACGCTGGGAAATACTATTCCAAGTATATGTCAATATTTTCTTAGCACCTGCATCCAAAGCATCAGTTATGCTCCATTCATTCAATGATGAACCGTTACTGTAAACCACTACGCAGTATGATTCTTCTGGAACTGAACCGTAATTTTCGATGCCCATTGTGAATAATGCACTTTCACCGAAGATGACGGGAAGTGCAAACTGGTCTACTCCATAAGACGCTTGTAATCTAAAGGTTTCAACAGCTAAATCATGTATAGCTCCTAACGTGATACATACTGGTTCTGAGATTTTTGTGTTGTCCGTTTCATCTTCATAGGGAACTGCTGTTGCATTAACTTTTATAACATAGTATTTATCTGCTTCTACTCCAGTAGTGTTCCAAAGGAAAAAGTACATGGGCTCCTCACCGGCTCCCAAATTGACCACGTCTTTTGTGGCAATCTTTGCCCAGTCTATAGCAGAAGTATTGTAGTAGGCTACTAGAGTGAAATTTTCATTTGTATACCCATTATTAGTAACTGAAGCATTAACGCTGATAGTGCTGTTAACTTGTTTTTTGTAGCTTGAAAGCGTAATTGACGTTATCTCTATGTTTCTAGACTTCACAATTGTCACTGCTCTCACAAATGGAGCGCTCTTCACAGTTGCATTATCCTCTACGATGAGTGAGACACTGTAGATTTTCGTGAAGATTGAGTGGTTAAATACATGCGTAATTTCAGCACTGGTTGAGGTTGTCAGGTTTCCATCATCGAAATCCCAATAGTACGCCACTATTGTACCATCAGGTGCAAAGCTTTCAGAAGCATTGAAAATTGTGGGCTTACCGACAACACCTATCGTAGGCTGCCAAGCAAACCTGGCTGTTGGGATTCCAGGGGTTTCAAAGTAACCATCTTGACTGTCGTAACTTATTGGCAGCCCAGCGCTATTCGAGAGCTCTATAAGTGGTAAGCCTGTAGTCGGGTGTTTTGGGAATTCAAGAGAACAGCCACCCGCTTCTATAACTGTGAATGTCATGTTGAAGGCTATGCCTGTTCCGTCGAAGACCGGTGCTGGGTCCATGCATGCATATGCAACTGCGTATGTTCCTGCTGTTGGATCAGCGGTGTCCATTATGGTTATTCCGGGTTGGTGTAGTATCCCGTTTGGGTAGGTTTCTACTGGGATTTTGGCTGTGTGGCTTACATACTCCAGTATTAGTGGGTCCCATTTGAATTGTATTTCGACACCATACAGGTCAGCAACGTCAGCTATAACTACGTCAATTGTAAATGTTTCACCAACATTTTTCGTTATGGTTTCTGGATCAACATATACCAAGGGCTTAGAAGTCGCTGCTATTTTCCCGTCACCAGACGGGTTACTAAAGGATACATTAGTTTTTGTTGCTATCAGGATTGTTGAGCTTAGGAAAAGCATCATTACTAAAACTGTTATTTTCTGCATTTTTCGGAAATTCAACAGTATCACCTTTGCGTCAGTTTCTATTGCTTACCGATTTAAGCTTTGCGTTAACCATTTCTTTAGTTAAGTAACAAACTTATTGATTCGTTGACGCATGTCGGCATAGCAGAGTTCACGTGTTTTTGACGTCAGCTTTGCTTAGTTGGCGTTAGGCTTTCAGGTTAACCTCCGACGTAAATGTAATGAAAAAACAGTGCAAAACAGTTTAGCAGCAGATATGTTTGTCTTTAACGGATAGAAGATACTTCCAGAAACTTTTTAATCTATGAAGTACACATATATTTTGCTGAAAGAGAAAGGAGAAAGGAAAAATTTGAACATTAAACTTGAGAAACTAGTAGCTGTATTATTCATTGCGATGCTTACTTTAAGCGCTATGGCCACAGCAATACCACCAGTCTTAGCTCTAGATCCAGTGGTTTTAGTGGAACCTGCAAGCCAAGAGTTCGGCCCAGCCAGCTGCACAGGCACAGAGTTCAACATAAACGTTGTTGTAGCAAACGTCACTGGCCTTTACGGTATCGACATACAATTTGCATGGAACACTACCTACCTGTTATACCTGAACCACACAGCACACATCACAGTAGAAACCTACCCAGACGGAATACTACATACACCAGGCATGTTTGTCACGAACACTGTTGATCCAGTTGCAGGAACATACGCAGTTGCATATGCATGCATGGACCCAGCACCGGTCTTCGACGGAACAGGCATAGCCTTCAACATGTGGTTCCAAATAATAAAGCAGCCAGGTCAGTCAGACCCAGATGTAATACTTAATATGGACTTGACATCCACTGACCTGTCAAACAAAGCAGGAACCCCAATCACACACGATAGAATTGATGGAGAAGTGACAATTCGCCACAAACCAGTTGGGTATCCACCAGTGCCTCTGCTGAAGGTAATGCCTGAAGCGGTAACAGATATACCTGCTAACACCACCTTTGAGTCAAGTGTGTATTTGATGGGAGAAGGCGGAGTTGACTTAGATCCATTCTGGGACGTAGCTGGCTTCGACGTATACATGAACTTCAAACGTGCTGATCCACCATACATGCTTATAGAGGCTGTCAACGTGACAATCGACCCTGACGGATGGTTCGCAGCTTTCTGGCCGAACGGCATATTCACAATTGACGCAACTATTAACAACACTGAAGGATGGGTACACGTTGCATTCATGGGATTGCCAGGCGTAAACGGAACACACACTGCACCCTATGGCAGCGGACGCATATTCGCTGTTACATTTAACGCACTCCTCGAGTCTGACACCTTCCCACCGCCAACAGTAGACATTACGTTGAGGAATCCAAGATCATTCATTCACAGAGCAAACCTTCACGCTGACGATGGACTAATTGACCTAGCAACCCCTGTCGGTACTGATTGGCATGCAATCAACGCATTTGATTTCGGAACACCGTTCAGCATAATCGATTGGACAGACACAAACGCAGACAGCGAACTAAGTGCCGGTGATCACCTAAAAATAACAGACACAGACACCGGACTATGGCACAATTACATCTTGGATGCAGTTAAAGGCACACTAGGATCCCTAGAGCAACAACCATTCCCAGCAGAATATGATTGCTTGGCAATGGATGGACCCACACATAAGTATTCACCATGGCCAAAGATCATAGACACAGGACTATACGCAGATGGATGGGGTAATTCATATTGGACAGGCAACTTCTCATGCACATACCCAGTAGACTCAGTCAACTACTTCGAAGTACAGCCGCAAATAGGCGCACCATACAACCTGACAGAAGGAGTCGACTTTATCGTTAACCCTGACGGAACAATAGAACTACTCACACCACTTGACGAACGCGTTGAAAACGAATTCGTCGGCACCATGCCTGCTATCGATGCTGGATGGCCAGCAATCGTCTATATTGCAAGCGGCTTTGAAAGTGTATGGATAGACATGCATAACGGCACACAAAGATATGCCCGCAACGACGGATACATGATGGGACCGCCAAGCGAATATTGGTATGACTTCGACTTTCCATACGAAATCGAAAGCTATTGGGCAACCGGATACATCTCTGGTCCTTGGACATGGCCTGACGGTACAGATATTTACATAAACTACAGTGCACCCGCATTCATACACATTGACTATAACGCTTTTCCAGATCCAGAACCATACTACTTCGAGCTTGACGGTACGTATGCAGAGTTCCTAGCAGCCTTAGCTGATCCTGTTGGCACCCATTGGGACGAGATTTACCCAAGTACACTTCTAGAAGGCGACTTTATGGAATGGAGTGACGAAGACACAAGCGGCGACATAACCATAGGCGACTACATCACAATGGAAAGTCACGTTGGCAACAGAACTTACCTTGTGAACGGATTAGCCACCGACCTTATCGTTGATCAAATACGCGCCATATGCGATGTAGATGTAACCCACGAGTTCTACGGTTTAGAGCCAATAGTAGAAGTAGCAGGATTCCCACATCCAGACTACGCATATTGTCCATGGCACGGCAGCGATAGTTCAGTAGGTCTTCCGCACGTTGTGGAAGACGGAACCTTCGAAACCTACTTTAAGCCTCCAGGAGCATGGATCGACCTCTACACGCAGTACCCAGATGGATTCAACGGAAAAGGCCCAGGTGTACCAAGCGACATGGTCACGCCTCAATGCGACTTATTCCTCTACGCCTACGTAACATACAACTTCTGGCCTGAACAAAACAAGGACGTTAGCTTCGAAATAAAAGACCCACACATGAACGTCTGGGGCATCTTCTACGCCAGAACAGACTCAGAAGGCTTAGCATGGGTTAACGTACGTCTACCATGGCCATGCGACAACCCTGACTATTACCGTGGAGAATGGCACGTTTACGCCACAGTTGACGTTGCCTGCAAGACAGTTAATGACACAATGAACTTCAAGTATGACTACCTTGTAAACATATGGAAAGTCACAACAGACAAAGACTCATACGCCCACTGCGAAGACATCATGATAACAATAGACTATGGAACCTACGCCATGCAAACGCACAATGTAACAATAACCGTCACAGCAGTCGACGAAACAGGAGTACCATTCGCCTGGACATACCTAACAGTGACAATCGGAGGAGCAGAATACTGCACTTACGAGAACGGCACAATCCAACTCAACGTGCACGTAGTTAAATTCGCTCGTGCAGGCGTAGCCAAACTATATGTCGGCGCACTAAGTGACTTCCCGCAAAACGGCGGAAGCGCTCTCTGTCCACTATACACACCAGTACCAGAAATCGGCATCCTTGCAGAATGGGCTTAATAAGCTCCAATACACCAAGCATCCACACTCCCTTTTTTTACATATAATTTCAATCCAAAACACGATAGATGCTAATAGAACACTATTCCATAACATTTATTAAAATAACTAATCCTTAATAATTAATGGAGAAGCATAAAAGCAATGGCAAAAATGAAAATTTCTGTATATGTGTTCTTAATTGCTATTAGCATGGCATTGATGACAAACTCGGTTTTTTCGCAACCAGAACTTGAAATCACAGTGTCAACAGACAAATCATCATACGGATACAGAGAAGCTGTAACAATGTATGGAAACATAACGTTTGAAGGGCAACCTGTAGAAAATGGCATAGTAGGCATACAGATAGAAGACCCAGCAAACAGGACAATTGTGCTAAGAACAGTGCCCGCTGGCGAAATCCCATCAGCCAGCTGGCAGGTTGAAGTAATCTCAATCATATCTTGTGACGGAAGCGGCAATCCAAAAAGCAACTTCAACAGAAAAACCTTTGCCTACTTCAAAGCAACCGTTAAGAACAACGCCATCAGCCCAAGAAACGCTTTAGTGTCAATCAACATATACGACATCGACTTCACACCCATAGGCATCGCATGGCAACAACAAGTCATCCCTCCAGAAGGACAAACAACATTTATGCCTGCAATATACATTGACGAATGGGTTTCCACAGGACCCGCTTTAGCATGCGCTAACGTCTATACAGACTGGCCTAAAAACAATGGACACCCTCACTGTCCGGAGAAAACCGCGAACTTCACCATAACTACAACAACCGCAGCAACCTATCCAAATGAGCCGACATTCCAAAATAACGGATATTACGAAGGAACATTCCGGGTACCACCAGAAGAAGCACCTTACTCAGGAACATATTTTGTAGCTGTCGGCGCCTGGAGCGTAGGCTGGATAGCCTTTCAGAACACCACTTTCACAGTTGAATACGAAGTCCCAGCTGACTTCGACCACAACCATGAAATAGAGATTTACGACGTAATCAAAGTAACATCAATATACGGAGCAAAAAGCGGAGACCCCAATTGGAACCCTGAAATCGACCTGAAGCCAGACGGAGCAATAGGCATTTACGATGTAGTAAAAGTAACAGGAATCTACGGAACAACCTACTAAGCATTTTCAACATCACCCATTCAGGAGTAATTAATAGAAGAAGATTCCAGAATCTTTAAATTAAATAAAACAATCTTATAAACCTCGGAGAGAAGTAGAAGGATGTTAAAAACAAAAATAGTTTACAGCATATTCTTTGCCTTACTAATCTCTACCCTAACATTCAACATTAACACAGCATTCTCACAAGAAACACCAGTAATCTATGTAGATCCCTCAACCATCACAGGCTTAGCCCCATCACAAACCTTCACCATAGAAGTAAAAGTTGCCAACATCACCAACTTCTATGGTGTCGACATACAATTCAAATGGGACCCACTAATACTGGAGTATGTAAGCCACACAGCCAAAATCCCAGTAGACACTTTTCCAGACGGAATACTACACCAACCCGGAATAACCATAATGGACACCGCTGATCCAGTTGCAGGAACATACGCAGTTGCATATGCATGCATGGACCCAGCACCAGCCTTTGCTGGAACAGGCATAGCCTTCAACATGACATTCACAGTTATAGACATAGGCCAATGCTTGCTAGAAATATATGGAAGCCAACTCTCAGACAAAGGTGGAAACCCAATATTGCATGATGTGCAAAACGGTTACTTTAGCAATTATGTTCCAACGGAAGCCAAAATCTCAGTTTCTCCTCAATCAATAATTGACCCAGCATTAGTTCCCTGCACAAACTTCACAGTAAACATTAACTTAGAAAACTTTGTGGACCTGTGCAGTTTCGAGTTTTGGCTTGGCTACGACACCTTAGTACTGGACACTGTTGAAGTCAATGTAGACCCAGCTTTCCCACCACCAGTTGAAATTCAGATAGTTGAACCTGACGGTCAAGTACGTGTTGCCGCCAACACATCAATCCCCATCACCGGCAACTTAACAATAGCATCAATCACCTTCCACGTTACAGATCAAGGAGAGAGTGTGATTGATCTACACAATATAACCCTGACAGATTCATGGTCTGAACCAATCCCCTGCGAGGAACCTGTAGACGGATATTTCAACAATGTTCTAGTAGCAAAGCTCTATGTATACCCTCCAGAAATTGTAGATCCAACCCTAACACCAGGCTCAGATTTTCAAATAGACATCAAAATGCAGAATATCTTCAACTTCTACAGCTACGAATTCGGTTTAGCCTATGACTCCAACGTAATAACATGTTTAGGAGCCATCATTCATCCAACAGACAACGACACTAACTTCAATACAGAAATCATAATAAATGATGCACCCGGAAACATACTAGTAAACCTCACCTATCATCCCCCAGCAACACCAAAAAGCATCACTGCTCCAACCACGATTGTTTCCATTTACTTCCAAGCCAAAAACTACGGATCCACAGCGCTAGACCTACATGACACAAAAATCGTTAAACAATCCGGACAAGAAATACCTCATGAAGTTGAAGACGGATTCTTCGCTACACTCACAAGAGACGTAGCAATCATACATGTTGAACCATCACGCAACATGACATATCCAGGACGAATAATAAACATCACAGTTGTAGCCGACAACCTAGGGGACATAGAAGAAACATTCAATGTCACAGCGTACTATGACGAAAACGAAATCGGAACACAAACAGTCATCGACCTACCTGCAAACCAAAACATCACGCTGTTTTTCCTTTGGAACACAACAGGCCTACAACCCTGCACCAATTACACCATAAAAGCTGAAGCCAGTCAAGTACCCTACGAACTGAACATCACAAACAACATCTACATCGACGGCTACGTTAAAATCAAAATGATAGGCGACGTAAACGGAGACGGCAAAATCGACATCTACGACATCACCACAGCCGCAGGAGTCTACGGCTCCAAAGAAGGAGATCCAAACTGGAATCCAGATGCAGACGTAGCACCTCAATGGGGAATCATCAACATATACGACATGGTGACAATAGCATCACGATACGGACAGACCTGCCCATAAAACAGCTCCAACAACACCAACCTCTTCTTTTTTATTGCAAGCCCTCAAAAATTCTAGAACAGTGAACTGATAGATAGCAAAATTCAAATAGATATTGGCTAATACTACATGTTACAGTGACAAAAAATGAAGAGAGAACTATCGCAAGCAATTAATAAAAAGACTTTACAAACATTGATTGTCACATTTATCCTTGCAATGTCAACCTTCGTCATACTGTCGATGCAAATCCAGCGTGCACATGCCGCATATTCCTCTATTGAGATTATCCCTGAAACCCTAGAATATGGTCCCGGAAACGCTACAGGCCAAGAATTCATCATCGAAGCATATATCAAAAACGTAACAGACCTTTATGGTATTGACCTCCAGCTTAAGTGGGACCCCACATATCTACTGTACCTGAATCACACAGCCAAAATCCCAGTAGACACTTTTCCAGACGGAATACTACACCAACCCGGAATAACCATAATGGACACCGCTGATCCAACAGCAGGAACATACGCAGTTGCATATGCATCCATGTCCCCAGCACCAGCCTTCAACGGAACAGGCATAGCTTTTGAAATGGCTTTCAGAATAATAGATCACCCAGTTTATCCCGAACCAAATGCAGTGCTTAGTTTACACTGGACAGCTGCTCAGTTGTCAGATTCAACTGGAAGTCCCCTCCCTGGCGGATGGATAGAGAAAGATGGGACTGTAAAGATACATGCAATTCCTTATGATTATCCGCCGAAGCTGATGTTAAAAATAACGCCTGAAACAGTAGGTGCACCCACGGGTACACAATTCAACTCGAGCGTAAACATAATGGGAGAGGATGGAGGAGACTTAGACCCGTTCTGGGACGTAGCTGGCTTCGACGTATACATGAACTTCCGCCGCACAGAGGCTCCCTACGTGATCATGGAAGCCCTCGACGTGACAATTGACCCCGACGGATCATTCGCAGCCTTCTGGCCGAACGGCATACTATCAATTGAGGCAGTTATTAACAACACTGAAGGGTGGGTACACGTTGCATTCATGGGATTGCCAGGCGTAAACGGAACTCACACTGCACCTAACGGCACTTTCTGCATATTCAAGGTAAGATTCAACGCAACATATGGAGGCACCCCAGAACTAACCACAAACATCACCCTGAAGAATCCATACTCATTCGTGCATAGGATGAACCTTCACGCTGACGATGAACTAATTGAATTAACAAGCCCTCTGGACACCGAATGGCATGCAATCAATGCATACGATTACGGAGCACCCATAAGCCTATATGTTTGGACAGACACGGACGGCGACGGACAATTAAGCTCCGGCGACGAAATCATGCTCAACGATACTAGTTCCGGAGTGTGGCATCACTACGTCACAAATGAAATTAAAGGCACATTAGGACCCCTAGAGCAACAACCATTCCCAGCAGAAGATGACCTATTGGCAATGGATGGACCTACAAACAAGTATACACCATGGCCTAAAATCGCAGACACAGGATTATACACCAACGGATGGGGCAACCCCAACTGGACAGGCATATTCTCATGCACATACCCAGTAGACTCAGTCAACTACTTTGAAGTACAGCCGCAAATAGGTGCACCATACAACCTGACAGAAGGAGTCGACTTTGTCGTGAACTCGAATGAAACAATATGGCTCAAAACAGGCCTTGACGAACAAGTCTTAAATGAATACGTCGGCAACATGACTACTGTGGACAAAGGATGGCCAGCAATCGCCTATATTGCAAGCGGCTTTGAAAGTGTATGGATAGACATGCATAACGGCACACAAAGATACGCCCGCAACACTGGATACGCCATGTCACCGCCAAGCGAGTATTGGTATGACTATGACTTTCCATACGAAATCGAAAGTTGGTGGGCAACTGGGTACTACAGTGGCAATTGGACATGGCCTGACGCTACAGATATTTACATAAACTACAGTGCACCCGCATTCATACACATTGACTATAATGCTGTGCCAGATCCAGAGCCATACTACGTCGAGTTTAACGGTACGTATGCAGAGTTCCTAGCAGCCTTAGCTGATCCTGTTGGCACCACATGGGAAGAGGTTTACCCAAGCACATTACCAGACTACGAGTTTGTCGAATGGAGTGATGAAGACACAAGCGGCACCATAACCATGGGCGATTACATAATCCTTGAAGGCACCATTGGAAACAGAACATTTCTTGTGAACGGATTAGCCACAGATATCATTGTTGACCAAATATTAACTGTAGATGACGCGGATCAGAGAAGCCCATTCTACGGTGAGATGATAATAGCGGAGGTGGCAGGATTTCCGCATCCAGATCGGGCACTGTCTCCGTGGCGTAACAGCAGCAGTTCGATGCCTCTACCTCACAATGTTGAGAACGCAAGCGTAGTTATACCGGAATTTCCAGCATCTTTCACTCTGGTATTGTCTCTAATGGCAGCTACAATCATTGCTGTGCTAATGAAGCCGAAACCTAAAAAGACAGAAAAATAGAATCATAACTAGGCAATAAAACATCTCCATCTTTTTTTTATACAAAACCTTGAAAACCACAACTTACTTTCTCAAATTGACTGAAACTTATGTGGTAAAACCCCTCTAACCAATACACCAATCGCCACACCTATCAAGCAAGTGGCAACCACACCTGGAAACATCATTCTAAACACGTTCAACATAGCAAAATAAAGGGGAACTTCCCAATCGAACGGATTTGCCGAAAAATATGCCCCGTGACCCTGGACAAACCAGATATATAGAAACACATATAGCACCCCGATGCAAAACGAAAGAAAAATCGACGCTAAATAACCATACACCAAATTCATAGGATTATATGCCAAAAGACTAATCATCAAACTTGCCACTACAAGAACAAGAACATCCAACACCTGCAATCCAGGAGCATCATATCGAGTATATATTATATCATACGTCTTAAGCCGCGCAGTCGTTTCATATTTTAACCAGAAAACCTCAATTATAGTAAATGCTATAACTGCAGTCCATAACGTAACCACCAAAACAGTTCTATTTCCAGCCAAAACCCTCTCAGCAAAACTTTTGAATCTAACACACATCTAACTCACAATAAATCAATTTTCTAATTTGTAATAATTAAGCTTTTACAACGTCAAAGCGCATATAACAATCAGCAACTATTCAATAAACACTCATAAGCAATCAATCACAACCTGCCATATCAACAAGTTCAGCTCCCAATTTTCTTCAACTGATTCCTATACATCCCTACTATCTCTACAGAAGTAGTAGTATCTTCAGCTGACTTGTCAAACCTGTAGTTACCAGTGAAACGTGGAAACCTAATTGCCAATCCACTTCCTCTCCGGATAACATCCATTGCACACATATGAACCGGGCTTAATGTCGTTTCGGCGCCGAGAATCTCAATCACAACAGCGGGCTCAAACCACACATCTGCATTTATCATTGATCGTACTCTCGGATGCTTGTGAGCAATCTTATGCTTCTGCAACATTCTCGGCAGCCCCGCCAAATCCTCATCAGTGAAACCTGTCCCACATTTTGTTACAGTCTGAAAAGCATCTTTCTCTGGATTATATGCTGCCAGAAGCAATGCTCCATACATTCCGGCCCGTCTTCCTCTACCGTGGAAAGCACCCACAACAACTAAGTCCACGGTGTCCGTCATTTCGCTTTTATAATCTCGCTTATACTTTATCCAGAGCCATCCTCTTGCTCCAGCTTGATAAACCGAATCCTTTGTAATGGATTTACAGACTAAGCCTTCACAACCATTTTCTATGGCTTCTAAAAAGAATTTTTCCATTTCTTCCACGTTGTCTATGGCTATACATTTGGCGATTTTCACCCTGTCGTTTTCTACTATTGCTTCTTCAAGTGCTCGACGCCTAATCGGATACGGCTTCACAGTTAGATCCTTGCCATCAACATAAAGTACATCAAACATGAACAGAGAAACGGGATATTCTTCCATGGCTTTTTGGATTCCGTACTTGCGTCTGCGGTGCATCAATTCTTGGAAGGGGCGCATCTCGCCAGTGTCAGGGTCTGTAGCGACGCATTCCGCTTCTAAAATGGCGTTTTTTGCCTTTACAAATGTCTTGACAAGGCCTATAGCATCGGGATATTGGTTTGAAATGTTCTCCAAACGCCTAGAGAATAAGATAATTTCGTCGCCTTTTTTGTGGGCTTGTATTCTTTCACCGTCATACTTGTATTCAGCTATGCATTTTCCTCCGAGCTTTTCGAGGATCTCCTCTGGCGAAGAAAGCCTTTCACACAACATAGCCCTGATTGGTTCGCCAATAGATATCTCAAATCCTTTAACTCCTTCTAAACCTTTCTCAGCAACCATTTTTGCGATTCTTCCTAGGTCCGAGGAAACGTTGTATGCACGTTCTAAATATCCGCGGTTTTCTTTTCCGCCGCCATAGGCTATTGCTAAACCGTCTAGAACAGTCATGTCAGCGATACCTAAGCGAAGGTTTCCAGTAACTGTCCGCATAATGTACTTAGCTTCTTTAGGAGTGGCATCAGCCAAAAGCCCGGCTAGAAGCGCCATTTTAAGGTCAACTGCCCCGGAGCCTGAAGTTCTAGCCATCTTATCGAGGATCTCATAAACTCTTTGAGCTGTTAGGGGCTGCTGGAAAAAAGTTACTTGTCTTTTATTATCTACAAATTTCTGAGTCGTCTCTCCAATGTCACCTGTCTTCTTCATGTTTTCTTCAATTTCGCTTTCCTCTCTTCCGGAGGCACGGGCTAGGGCTTTTATTGCAAGTTTTTCAGCTACGCCTATTTCAAGGTTAACAAAGTCTGGATATATTTTGCCCTGAGTTAAGTATACAACTTTGTTTAAGATTTCCTTCGGCGTGCTCTTAAGAAGATCAACAAGGAGGTCTATCATTTCCAGCCTTTTTGTTGTCGCCTCAATTTTTTCGTAGGCTTCAGCAATCACGGCGTATCTCAACGATTAATCCTCTTCATTAGAAGTATAAGTGCAAGGATATTAAAATTTCATTTGTTAACGAGTCAGTCTAAAAGGTTTCATAATGAACTATTTGACTTATGGATTTTCTAGTCCGTGCTGTAGGAACCTCGGCAGGATAACCAACAGGAATTATAGCCACTGGCCTTATTCCCTGAGGAATCTTCAATATTTCTCTTGTTTCTTCCTCTCTGAATGCGCCAACCCAACAGGTGCCTAACCTAAGCGAGTAAGCAGTTAAATGAATATTTTGTATGGCGGCAGCGGTATCTTGTATGCAGTATAATGTTTCGCCTCGCACGCCATAACCTTGTGACGAACATTCTTCATTTGCACAAACAACGATTACAACAGGCGCGTCCTCAATGAACATTTGACCGAGAGCAGCCTCAACAAGTCTCCTTTTGATTTCAGGCTTTCGAACGATGATGAATTCCCATGGTTGAATGTTTCCAGCTGAAGGAGCCCACCGCGCCGCATCAATGAGCTCTTCCACAATTTCCGCTGGAACGTCTTGGTTTTTGAAGGCTCTTATACTTCTCCTACCCTTGACCGCCTCTAAAACATCCATAATTTCACTCAACTCCCAGCCTACTAGGTTCTAACAAGTAATGTTATATCTTTCAAGATTTCAGTTAAATAGTTTCAAACATCTTAAGTCGTATAGGAAATTAACGTGATGTTGAAATGCCAGAATTAAGTGGAATACTTCCAACACGTTTACTTTTTTATGAAGATACTTACGTGAAACAATTTGAGGCAAGAGTGATTAAGATTTTAAAAATGGGAAATCGTGAAACAGGTGTGGTTTTAGATAGGACGGTGTTCTATCCCGGCGGGGGCGGTCAACCATCAGATACGGGTTCAATAGAAAACGACAGTATGCGGGCTAGAGTTGTTAGGCTGAAGAGACATGGAGAGATAATAATTCATTTTGTTGACGAAGTTTCCGGGGAAATAAGGGAAGGAGACAACGTTAGAGGAGTTGTTGATTGGAATAGACGTTACAGGTTTATGCGAGTTCACACGTGTGCTCACTTAATGTCGCAGGCAATACGCCAAGCTCTAGACAAACCAGTGGAAATCGTGAGTTCAGGCATGGATCTGCAGAAGGCGAGACTTGACTTCACGCATGAAGGCTCGACCCGTGAGTTATTCCCAGAAATCGAAAGCATAGCAAACAATGTTGTTAAGGAAAACAGAACAGTAAAAGTTAGGTTAATGCCGAAAAATGAAGCAGAAGAACATGTCAAAAAATTTCATGAGTCTTTGAAAACGCTTCCACCACAAGTTAGCGAAGTTCGCATAGTAGAAATTGAAGGTTGGCATGCGTGCGCGTGTAGAGGAACACATGTTAAGGGCACCAGTGAAATACGTGAGGTTAAACTGCTTTCAAGAAGTTCTAAGGGCAAGGGTATTGAAAGAATAGAGTTCACAGTGCAAAAGCCTTAAGTCTTGTTGTGCTTCATTTTGTTTAGGATGATGAAGTAAAGAGTTAATAGAGCTTATGGCTGTGATATTACTCGACGGGCGAACTGACAAATTCTATCGGAAAACTTATGAACAGAAAGCACAAGTGAAAAAAGAGAAAGCTACATTGAGATTGCAGAAGTTAAATGTAGGCGGAAAGAGCAAACTTGCT
>Ga0315548_1001359_pt1 | contig 20760 bp, 17 predicted proteins | sample SalMarSW160110MG_2_FD_202540 | JGI IMG/M metagenome (GOLD analysis project Ga0315548, IMG submission 202540) | Salt marsh sediment microbial communities from the Plum Island Ecosystem LTER, Massachusetts, United States - Salt Marsh Sediment SW1601-110 ...
GGGCCACTTTTTTATAACTTGTGATAATGGTGTTTTCGGACTTTTGCTGGATGAGGCTCCCGAAAAGATTATAAGGTTGGAGAAGGGAGAGGGACAGGACAGCTCTTTCGTGGCTCTCGATGTGTTTTGCAGGGTCGCCTGCGATTTGGTTAAGGGCAAAAAGCCTGAAGATCTGGGAACTGCCACAGGCAATCTTAATAAAAGTGTTCCTGTGCTGCCTGCAATTGATGAGTCAATAATCAACGGCAGCGTAATCTATATAGACTCATACAGGAATGCCATTACTAATGTTTCAAGGGAATTATTTGAGAAGATTGGAAAGGGCAGGCCTTTTGATATTTTTGTCCAGAGCAACCATTATAAAATAAACAAAATAAACTCTACCTATAATGAGACCTCCGCAGGAGAGATCCTTGCCTTATTCAATTCGGCTGACCTGCTCGAAATAGCTATCAACAATGGTAATGCGGCTGATTTGCTGAACCTGGGCGTAAATTCGGTGATAAGGATCAAGTTTCATGATAAGAAGTAAATTTTAATTTAACAATTTATTGTAAATGAAAGAAAAGCTTGCTTCTATTGAGAGGTTATTAAATATAATGGATGAACTGCGTGCCAAATGCCCCTGGGATAGAAAACAGACCTTTGAGAGCCTGCGAAACCTTACTATTGAAGAAACATACGAACTGGCAGATGCCATTATTGAAGGTGACAGGGAAGCTATAAAGAAAGAACTGGGCGATTTATTGCTGCACCTGGTATTTTATGCAAAGATAGGATCAGAAACCAATGATTTTGATATAAAGGACATAGCCGATTCAATTTCGGAAAAGCTAATCTTCAGGCATCCTCATGTTTTCGGTGATACCGATGTTAAGAATAATCCCGAGCTGGTTAAGAAAAACTGGGAAGAGCTAAAAATTAAAGAAGGCAGCCGTTCCGTGCTTGAGGGGGTGCCAAAGTTGCTGCCTGCGATGATTAAGGCAAACAGGATACAGGAAAAGGTGAGGGCAGTGGGGTTCGACTGGGAAGAAAAAAGCCAGGTATGGGATAAGGTAGCTGAAGAACTCGGTGAGCTTAAATCCGAAATAGACAATATGGATAAAGATAAAACAGAGAGCGAGTTCGGGGATTTGTTTTTTTCACTTGTCAATGCGGCACGACTGTATGATGTTGATCCTGAGACAGCCCTTGAAAAGACGAACAGGAAGTTTATACGCCGGTTTAATTACCTCGAGGAGAAGGCAGCAGGGGACGGAAGGAAACTCAGGGATATGACCCTGGAGGAGATGGATAAAATATGGGAAGAGTCCAAGAAGATTCCGTTTAAATAAAAAAAATAAAGGCCGCATCAAAAAGGCGGCCTTTTTTTATAAGTATAATAAAATTAAGTATAATAAATAAGTTTATTCAACAACCAGTTTCTCAATAGCATTATTATCACCGGCTGTGACTTTAACAAGATATGTGCCGGGTGTAAAGGCGGAGTATGGTATTTCCACAGTTTTATCACCTGTAATGAGGCCAAATACTTTACGTCCTTTTATGTCAGTTATAATAATTTCAGATAATTTGCTTGCCGTGTTGCTTATTTCAATATTTAAATTACTGCTTATCAAAGGATTGGGATAGATGCTCAATAAAACAGGTGATTCTGCTTTGCGGGCATCTACCGATACGGGATCATCAGGTGATGAGGCTGTTACCTGTACAAGCTCAATGCCGTCGCCTGTCCCCAGGTTGCGTGTATACTTCTTGTCAGTAGCATTGTTCCAGTGCTCGTATACTCCCAGGCTGCCCAGCTCCGATCCGTCCCCTTCGGGATCGTACGTAACTCCGGATGCCCAGTTAACGGGATCGGCTGCCTGGAAAAGATAATCCGATGTTCCTGCCATATAGACTAAATTTTCTTTATCCGGCTTATCCTCGTATTCAGTAAGCAGAAAGTCATAGCAAACGGACTCTATGGCCAGGTTATCCTGTGAAAGGAACAGGGAGCTCGGATAATCATCATTAAAAGGTTCCATCTCCCATTTTTCCACCCATCCTTCCCAGCTTTTTCCTGCCCATATTCCATCCACGATATTAAGCATGGTTTTGCCTCCCATATGCTCATGCCCCACGTAATCCACAAGATGACGGTACCTGTAATGGCCTCCTTCTGATCCATCATGGTCAGGCAGCGAGTAATGCATATCATAGGCAGACTGTCCGTTGGGTGAGGCACCGTCCTGCAGGATCGAGCCCTGGTGGTTTTTTGCCGTCAGTGTTATACCCCCTGAATCATGCGATTTAAGGCAGGCCATATTGATGAAATAGGCAGCATCTACATATTCCTGGGGTATCCTGTAATCATACTCGCCATCGCTGAATTTCATAAGATCTTCGGATGTCGGCACAGTTTGATGCCTTCCGTTTATACCGTTGCCATCGCAATAATTTACATCGGGATAGACAGTATGGCATACGTCCCAGTAAAGATCACGAAATGTCCGGAAAGGGTCGCCAAGGTATATATCACTCTGGGCAACGCCTGCATCTTCTATTAATTGTTTAAGTATGGCAAGGCATAACTCCGGTGTGGCGTCCATTCTCTCAAAACCGCCGGTTTTTTGTGTGCCGCTCATTGAATGGCTTGAATTTGTTAAATTGATTTTAATATAAATCTTTTCTCCTTCGCTATAGCCTACCTCTCCCTTGCCATGATTCTGGTTGAAATATGTGAACATAGCATCCCATGCATCAGCCACACTTTTCTTATTGGTAAGGTATTTTACAGCTTTGGCAAGCATAGCATCAACAACAGCCTGGTCCGTGTTTTCAAACCAGTAGTCACCTTCATCATTAGTACAGGTCTCGTCAGTGGCAGCAGGATCCCAGACCCATACCACCCGTCCGGGAAATGTTCCCTTTGCAATGCCAATAGGTTGGTTTGCCTCAAAATAATCTGCTGTAACCAGTTCTATCGCCTTTGTTTTCCCCGGCAGGGTTATAACCGAGAGTGATAACGCCAGCGCCGCGCCAACAAAGAAAACCAGGGCAATAAGGTATTTTGCCCTGAGCAGGCTTTTCTTAAACTTGCGGAATGCAACGACCGATCCGGCCAGTGATAAAAGATATATAATAAAGCTTGCCATAATCGGTGCCGTTGCCTTCATACACGGGTATGTTGCCCTGCTGGGTTTTGGTATTACCCTTACCAGGAACCATATTGTTGACAATATCCCTGTTACAAAGAACAAGATTTTTACCGGCACTTTCTTTTTTCTTAAATATTCTGTGATTTGCTCAATACGGGAACGAAATTTATTCTGATGCATTTTTATTTATTTTAGTTATAAAATAGATATTCGGTACTAACAAATATACTCATTATTCGGTTAATACATGGGAACAACATTCAATTTAACAAAAAAACAATATTTTTTTGGGAAGTGGGCCACGCAGATCTAGTTCTGTCTTGTCCTGACTATGGTTTTTTCATTTATCCAGCAGCCCACCAGGTATTCCTGTCCGTCCACATAGCCATGAAAAAAGGTTTCTTCCTTCAGGGGGAAGTGGTCGGAATACCTGTCGATAAGTGTTTCGGCTTTTTTTGTTATGCTGGGATCAGTGTACATTGCTTTCTGGTATTTATCAACGGCAGCCCAGTATACGGCCCTTTGTTCAAATTCAGATTCACTGCATTCTTTTGAACTGGCAACATAGGTATCGCCGATAAGCAGATAGGGCTCCCCGAATTTATCATTGAGCTTTAAAGCTTCGTAAGCATAACTCCTTGCCAGGGAATAATCCTTCAGGTTGTCCTTGCATATCTGTGCAAGGTATATGTATAATTTTGCCTTCATGTCATTATCAGTTTCCAGCTGCAGGGCCTTTTTGATATATAATGTGGAGTTGTTGTAATCTCCTCTTAAATGGTATAAAGGAGCGATTCTTTTGGCAGTGTTTGCCGCAGGCTCAACATTGAACAGCTCAACCAGCACATCCAGGTATAAATCCGATTCCGTACAGTTATTATTTTCAAGGATGTCTGAAATGTTTTTCAGCGTTTCAACATCTTCCAGTCCGGCTTTAAACTTCGGCAGAAATATGCTTTCCAGTGTTTCACAATTTGCAGCACCGCAGGCAGCGAAGATTTTTTCGACATTATCGATGGCTATTTCCGTCTTATCGCTTGCCTCCTTCGAATTTAACCTTTCATTAAGGTAGTCGTTTATTTTTATATAGGTGTGTATTACTTCATCTTCACATATTACCTTGTCTTTGTAAAGTGCATTTGCAGCCTGCATCAAGGTAATGGCAACACCTTCCTCGGCCCTTGACTTCATTATATCCAGCGACGTTTTCAGATAATCATATCCTGTTTTCATTTCTGCCGGGCGGTATTTCAGCAGATCAACACCCTTCCATCCCAGTACATAACCCTCCTGCCCGTAATACTTGATCCTCTGGTCATAAAGAATCATCAGGGTATCAATATATTTATTCGCAAGCTCTTCATTTGGAGAATTCTCAATTTTGTGCTTCAGAATCTTTGCACCCATAATATAAATATTCTTGCTTGCAGCGGGACAATTATGGAAACAATATCTCCACGACGGGTAAGCGTAATCGGGCATGTTCACTTTTACGTATGAACTCATATTGGATAAATTCTTGGCACATTCGGTCCTTGATATGCTGTCAGGTCCGTATTTCGGATTTTCGTAATATTCCATTTTCTGGGCATAACCTAAAAAACTGGCTGTGAAGAGAAAATATACAGAAAAGATCAGCTTCATACTATTCTTTTTAATAATCCACATACTAAAACTATTTGTTAATAAACACTACTTCGCCTTTTTTGTTTTTGAAACTGCGAAATTAATACATCATTAAAAATATTACAAACTTTAAGCCAATACATGTTAAAAATCTGATAATATCTTTGATAAATACTTGTTCAACTTGGTATTCATTTGTCTTATTTAATATATCTTTGGCACTTCGCAAACCATAATTTAAGACGTTTTAACCTTATAACCGCTAGATAAATGGGGTCAGACAAAAAATATGATTTAAGTTTTTTAAATAAATTATCAAATGCCGATGAGAATTTCATCAAGGATATGATACTGACTTTTAAACGTTCTGCACCCAAAATAGTTGTAAAAATGGAAAAATATCTTAAGAGCGGCAACTATAAGGCATTGGGGAATGAAGCCCACAGGCTTATCCCGGGTATTTCATTCCTGGGGGCAAAAAAAATTGAAAAAGACCTGGTTAAAATTGAAAAATATGCAAATGAAAATATTGAACTTGATAAAATCCCGCCATTGCTAAGGAACGTGAAAAGAAACATCGAAGGATTAATTATCCAGTTTAACATTGATTATAATATAAAATAAAAAAGCAGGTATTAACACCTGCTTTTTAGTTATCTTGCAATGAAACATTAACAATTACTTATTATATCGCGAACGTGAATTTTTATTCTTGGGTTCTGATTTTTTTACAACAATAACATTACCGTTAAGTTCAGTATCATTCAACTGATTAATTGCTTCATTAGCTTCTTCTTCATTAGGCATCTCAACAAATCCATATCCTTTGGATCTACCTGTCTGATAGTCGATAATAACTTTGGCCGAGGTAACTTCGCCAAATTTCTTAAAGGTTTCCTTGAGATCATCACCTGTGGTCTCATGATTTAGTTTTGCAACAAAAATATCCATAAAAAAAGTTTTAAAATTATAAAAAGTTAATTTAGAAAAAGAATAAGGAATATAAATTCATTTTTATGCAAATCTAATTTTAATTTTTAATTAAAAAAAATTTTTAGTTTGCACAAAGCTCCGGCAGGTTACGGCATAACACTTTTATTTTTATATATTTGAAATTAAATAAACCGGTAAGAACCATGAAGAAATACAAATGTACTATTTGCGGTTATATATATGATCCTGAAGAGGGCGATCCTGATGGCGGTATATCACCCGGGACCCCTTTTGATGATATCCCTGATGACTGGACTTGTCCGGTCTGCGGCGCTATGAAGGATGATTTTGAAGAACTCGAACTTTAGGGATATTATCAAGCACATCAATTAACAAATCCCAGAATTTAACAGTTGATTTTATATTTACCCGTTCATCCGGTGAATGGGCTCCCTTTATTGTAGGACCGAATGATATTATATCCAGGTCTTTATACTTCGTAAGAAAGAGTCCGCACTCCAGTCCTGCATGTATAGCCTTGACTTTGGCAGTAGTGCCGAAGAGCTTTTTATATGATTTTTTTGTCACCTGTAATATCTCTGATTTCAGGTTCGGATTCCAGCCGGGATAACCATTTTTATGTTCCACACTCGCATCTACCATATTAAAAACACTGCGCACCGCATTAGCTATGTTGGTTTTTGATGATTCCAGGGAGCTTCTCTGGCTTGTTGTTATTATAATATCATCCTTACCGTCAAATTTCACGGAAGCCAGGTTCGTTGAGGTCTCTACCAGTTCCTTCATTGTCTTGCTCATGGCTATTACGCCGTTTGGACATGCATAAAGTGAGTTAAGCAGCTTTTTTTGTAACTTATTTTTAAGCACCCGGGGCGAACTCTTTTCTGATTTAAGTAATATTTTGAGATTAGGTTCAGTAATCATCAGCTCATTTTTTATGGCTATGGCAAACTGGTTAAGATTTTTTTTCAGGGCCTGTTCATTTTTCCCTGGTATTGCAATAATAGCATAGGCTTCCCTGGGAATGGCATTGGGCAAATTCCCGCCCTCGAACCTGACTATGCTAATCTTAAGTTTTTGTGCTGCTGTCCATAGGAAGCGGTTCAGGATCTTGATCGAGTTACCCCTTCCTTTGTGTATATCTCCGCCTGAATGTCCTCCTGTCAGTCCGCTTATCATAATTTTGAAAAACTTATAATCCTTAGGTGTCTTTTTTGTCTTTATTTTTAACCTTGCAACAGTATTTATTCCTCCTGCAGAACCAATAAACAGTTCTCCTTCATCTTCGGAATCAAGATTTATCAGAGTCTTGCTGTTAAAAAACCGGGGCTGTATGTTAAAAGCACCCTTTAGTCCCACCTCCTCATCCACTGTGAAAAGGCATTCCAGGGGCCCATGTCTTATATCTTTATTTTCGAGAATTGCCAGCTGCGCTGCTATTCCAATGCCGTTGTCGGCACCCAGTGTTGTGCCGTCAGCTTTAATCCATTCACCGCCAACTACTATTTTAATGGGATCGGTATTGAAATCGTGATTTATTGTACTGTTTTTTTCACATACCATATCCACATGGCTCTGCAAACAAACCATCTTTGCCTTTTCACGGTCAGGATGGGCAGGTTTGGTGATCAAAATGTTGCCGGCAAGGTCTTTTTTTGTTTCCAGATTGTGTTTTTTACCGAACTCCACCAGGTATTCTATTATTTTTTGCTCTTTTCCGGATGGCCTGGGAATCTGGCATATCTCCTCAAAATATCTCCATAATACCTTTGGCTCTGTGTTTATGATATTTTTCATGACTTTAATGATTATAATTATCCCGATTCAACATTAAGGCGAATATAATTTATCTTACATTTGTAACCTATAAATTGATACAGAAATCTTTTTAATAATGGTATTTTATTTTTTACTTTCGTCACAGTTTATTGATTATTACAGGGAGCAAATATTACTGCTTAACTGAGTTCAAAGGATTTTATGATAGATTTTCAGCAAATACTTGTTTTTATCGTCATACTTTTTATCCTGGTATCATTATACCTCGAGCTGCTGGGGCCTGCATTTACTTTTCTCATCGCAATAATAACACTTGGCATATTCGGGGTGCTGACTCCCATGGAGATGATAAGCGGACTGGCAAATGTGCAGATAGTGGTAATCATTATGCTGCTGCTTTTCGGCGATATAATAAGGAAAACATCAATAATAGAAAATATCTTTGACAGGTTCTTCAGATCTGCGAGAAGTTACAGGGGATTTCTCAGCAGGATGATGTTGCTTGTGGCATCATTTTCTGCTTTTCTTAATAATACACCTCTTGTTGCAATAATGATACCCTATGTGCACAACTGGTGCAAACGCAACAATTATTATCCGTCAAAGTTTCTGATACCCCTTTCCTATGCGGCTATACTCGGTGGGTCAGTTACCCTGATAGGTACTTCAACAAACCTTATTGTTAACGGTATGGTTGAAGATAATACCATTATTCCTGATCTGAGGTCACTGGAAATTTTTGATTTTGTATATGTGGGCGTTCCTATGGTTATTATAGGATTCCTGTACTTATTGATATTTGGAAATAAATTTCTGCCCAATAAGGCCACAATAACCGAATCATACAGCAAGCACTCGCGTCAGTATGTTATTGAGGCTAAAGTAAGGGCTAACTCACACCTTATCGGAAGGACAGTTAAGGAAGCAGGTTTGATTGATTTAAAAGGCCTTTACCTGGTTGAAATTATGAGAAGGTCATTCCGCATATCAGCGGTTTCACCGGAAGTTATACTGGACAGGGGTGATGTGCTGGTTTTTGCCGGTGAAACGGATAGGATAGCCGAATTAATAGAGTCCAATTCCGGACTTATACTTCCTGAAGTAGGTATGCTGATGAAAAAGAAAAAAACGGAAATTGTGGAGGTGGTGGTATCACAAAACTCCTACCTTATCAATAAATCAGTCAGGGGGACTGATTTCAGGGGTAAGTATGACGCGGCAATTATAGCTGTTCACAGAAACGGCGAGAGAATTCGGGGCAAGCTGGGAAGTGTAATATTAAAGGCCGGTGATGTTTTGTTGCTCTATACGGGAGGTGATTTTATAAGCAGAACAATAGATACGCGAGAGTTTTATTTCATATCAAAGGTGAGAGATTTTGTGAAACTGGAGTGGTACAAGAGTTTTATACTGATAGGAGGTCTTTTTTTATCCATTACCCTCTCCGCCCTTCATATTGTTCCTTTATTCATGGGATTGATAATTTTACTTGTGGCGGCCATGGCTCTAGGGGTTACACGTCCGAAAGAGCTGCCCCAGAGCATTGATTATAACCTGGCCCTCATAATTGTGCTTGCCCTGGCCCTTGGCACGGCAATGATAAAATCGGGAACAGCGGATCTTATTGCCAATTTGCTGATAAATATATTTGTGCCCTTCGGCAAGACTTGGCTGTTACTGGCCATATATTTCATTACGGCTATTCTTGCTGCCTATGTTACAAACAAAGCTGCTGTTGCCGTAATATTCCCCATAGCACTAACTTCAGCCCGTATTCTTGATATCTCTGCCATCCCCTTTGTATTGACCGTTGCCTATGCTGCAGCAGCAAATTTTATGACACCGATAGGTTACCAGACTAATCTCATGGTTTACGGACCCGGAGGATATTCATTTAAGGATTTCTTCAAAATAGGATTCCCCCTGACCATTATCTATATGATAGTGACTGTAACCATACTTTCATTAATGTATTTTTAAGTAATAGTATAATGGCGGATTACCAGGGACTTCTCAGAGTAGCTATTGATGCAGCAATAGCAGGGGGGAAGAAAATAATGGAAGTATATGATTCCCTTAATATCAGTATAACACTGAAGAAAGATTTTTCACCCCTTACGGAGGCCGATATAAAATCAAATGAGATAATTAAAGGATACCTTAAGGAAACGGGATTGCCTTTCCTCAGCGAGGAAGAAAAGGGGACTCCTTATGCTGAAAGAAGAGGATGGGATTTGTTCTGGATGGTTGATCCCCTGGACGGGACTAAAGAGTTCATAAAAAGAAATGGCGAATTTACGGTTAACATAGCTCTTATTAAAGGGAACTCCCCTTTAATGGGTATAATATATGCGCCATATCTGAAAGATCTGTATTTTTCATGCCCCGACAGCGGCTCATACAAAATATCACAGGCCAGTTCCGGCAGATTCAGTAACAAGACCTTAAAGGACTTAATCGCAATAGCATCACCTCTGCCTGTTTCGGAAAGCAGAGAAAGGATTGCAGCGATAGGCAGCAGGTCCCATATGTCTATGAAGACTTGGGCCTATTTCAGTAAGCTTAAGAAAAAATACAAAAATCCGGAGATCTTAAAAATAGGCAGTGCCCTGAAGCTATGCCTTGTGGCAGAAGGTAAAGCAGACCTTTACCCTCGCTTCAGCCCTTCAATGGAATGGGATATAGCTGCAGGACAAGCAATTATTGAAGGCGCAGGATTTATAATATGTGAGTACAGTAATAATAAACCCCTCAGATACAATAAGGAGAACTTGAGGAATCCCTTTTTTATTGCCGGAAAGCCGGATCTTATAAATTCGGGTCAGTTATCCCGATAACCGGCGGGCAGAGCCCTTCAGTCAACCAGCCTGATTGTTCCGTAACTTGTATTTATGCTGACAGATGAACCTGAATTTCTATCACTGCCGACAAATCCCTTGACCTTGAGCTCTTGTTTATCCTTAATTGCATCAACCTCTGAATTACCAGGATAATTAATCCCCCCATATCTTGCATGTCCCTCAATGCCGTATGAAGCATCTTTGTCTATGCCAATTTTATAGTTGCCGTATTTTACCCGCTTTTCTCCCATTGATTATTAAAAGACGAGATAAAACCAATTATGATGCATGTTTTTATTTTTTTTTCAGGAGATCAATATTCAGTTTCACACCCCCGATTACCCAGCGCCCGGGCTGAACAACATTGCTTATATCACGGTAGGTGGCATTAAACAGGTTATTTGCCTCCATAAAGAAGTAAAGGTTCCCTTTTTCCCAGTGCAGCTTTGTATTAACCAGCCAGAATGACTTGTACGGGACCAGATCATAATCCCCTGTTTTCGGGTTATATACATCATAGTTACCGCTACGATCCTGGTAAATAATGTAAATGCCTGCCCCTGTGTTTTTATTTATGTTTATTGACGTTGTGGCTGTAAATTTGTGCCTCAGATTATCCAGCGCATATTTCGATTCAAAATGGCCTGTTGATTTTCTAATGCCTGCATGTGAGTATGATAAATTTAATTCTTCTACAAAAAAATTCGCAGACAAAATATTATTCAGGTGTAACATAACAGATATATCTATGCCGTCAACAGTTATATTGGCAATATTTTCCGCGTGCCACAGTGTGTCGGTTCCCAGCACCCAGTCAATGATATCATTGCCAATCCGATGATAATAAGATAATTGTCCGCTTATTTCAGGGAGCGCCAGTTTAAATCCCCCTTCCGCGGATGTGGCCTTTTCGGGTTTAAGATTAATGTTCCCGTATGTGTCGGGTGATTCATAGAACATGTCTGTGAATGAAGGCAGGCGCAAGGTTCTGTTTACAGAACCGTATACTTTAAGATCATTTAAGATACTGTAGCTTATATCTATGCCGGGGTATAGTCTTAACCTGTTTCTGAAGGTCGAATTCCAGTTTATCATTAACCCGCCTGAAAAACAAAACTTGCCAAGATATATATCCTGTTCAGTGAAAAATCCCAGGTTTGATCTTATGTAACTCTTATCCAGCAATATATCTTTTTCTCCGGGCAGCTTAACAGGAACTGACATTTCCAGTCCCCTGTTATTACTGAAAATATTCTCTGTCCTGAACTCAAATCCCACAGCGGTCTTTCCGAGCTTTGTCTTTGCAACGGCATTCATATTTGCCCCGAATATATCCGTGAGGTTGTAAGCATTAAAGGTGCCGAAAGTGTCCATAACCATTGAATAATGGTCATTAAGCCTGCGCCAGTATATGAGGGGAGATATACTTATTTTATCCCCTGTGGCTGCTTTTACTGAAATAAATGTGGTTTTTATCTTCTCATATTGTTCGGGATACTTGCTCGAGTAAAAGCTGTTGGCCCCGAAATTTTTATAGTCATAACCTGCCTGGTAGCTAAAGCTGGTGTTTTCTGCATCCAGCCCTCCCTGATAGAATATATTGTATCTGTCAAATTCGGTATATTCGATATATCCGTTTGATCCTGTTCTTGACAGTGACAGGTAGTTGCTGCTTGTTTTTGTATGAAGTGTCGCCGAGGTACTGAGTTTTGAAAATCCATTTTCACCTGCGCTGGCACTGAAGTTTAAGTTGTTGTCAGGCCGGGTGGCTGTAACAATGTTTATTGCACCTGCAAACGCATTGGCGCCAAGCACCCTCGCAGCAGGTCCGTTTAATATTTCAACACGCTCTATGCTCTCGGCATCAAGGGGGAGGTTAAGATTAAAATGGCCCGTATGGGGATCTGAAATGTTTATTCCGTTAAGAAGTATCAATACCTGGTCAAAGGAGCTGCCCCTGATATTAAGGTCGGCCTGCACTCCGAACATCCCTCTCTGTCGTATATCAACACCTGTAATATATTCAAGCAAATCCTGTATGCTCTGCACAGGCGCGCGTTTAATTTCCTCCTTCGTAATTACTGTGACAATACGTGATACTTCCGAATAAAGAGCCGGACTCCTTTGTCCGATTACTTCAATCTCGTCCAGGTCAATCTTTTTGTTTATCCTTATTGTATCGGCGCAGGAGGCAATAATTTCAAACTTTACAAGTATGGAATAAGTTGTTAACAGGACACAAATCTTGATTGTCTTTTTAAGGCTGTTCAGAACGGCATATTTTTTTCTTGACCAGTGTTTAAAAAATATCCCTGTAACAATATTGCCGTAACCGGAGATTTTTACATTATTAATCATTATTGCCAGTAAAAAGGCCACTAATATAATAATTTATCCCGGATAATTTATATTAACAGAAACCTGTATCGCGACGGGACGTTTAAACCGAATTTATACATATGCAAACGGACAGTAAAAGCATACAATTACTGAAATTTAAAATACTGATTATTAAGTCTTAGTTATTTGTTACTTGAAGTTATTATAAATAATCCTGTCACACACACTTGCTAACGGTTATCAGTATTACAAAAACAGGTATAACCTTCAGTTTTTTAGATATAACAAATGTTCTGTGATTCAAATTATAGAATAAAAAAATTTGATATATAAAATAATTTATTATTTTTGCCTTAAATCGTAAAACTAATTTAATTCATTAAAAATCTAAGAACATGAAAAAGTTAAGTTTTTTGTTAGTTGCCCTTGCATTATTTTGTTTTATATCTTTAAATTCTTGCAAACAGAAAGCCGGTGAGGCTGAAGAAGCTCCTGAAGAAGTGGTAGAAGAATCTACTGAAAAAGCAGAAGCACCAGCCGATACTTTAGCTGAGGAAGCTGAAGAAGCCCCCGAAGAAGTTATGGAATAAACCAACCTGAAAGAACTTAAAAGGACTTTAAGCAGGAATAAAATCCTGCTTTTTATTTTATTGTATATTTTCTCAGGATACTTTATCCTGAAATATATTTTGTATATATACTAATTAAGACTACACCTACTTAGGACAATAAAGAACCACCCTTTGCGGTGGTTATTTTTTTGCCTTTTCAGAAAGCCCTTCTGTAAAAGTATACCCTGTTTAAAATTGAAATTGGTAATAATTTTTTTATGTTTGCAGCTGACCTTTATTATTAATTAAAACCAGTGGTATGCCAAGTTTTGTTATAAATGAAAAATGTGACGGATGCAAGGCACTTGACAAGACAGCCTGCCAGTATATTTGTCCGAATGATCTTATGGTCCTTGACAGGGTAACAAATAAGGCTTTCAACAGGGCGGTGGAAATGTGCTGGGAGTGTTACAGCTGTGTGAAGATCTGTCCCAACCAGGCTATTGAAGTACGCGGCTATGCCGATTTTATGCCTATGGGTGCTGCAGTGCAGCCAATGCGGGGCACAGATACTATTCTATGGTCCGTAAGATTCAGAAATAATGAAACGAAAAGGTTTAAGTTTCCTGTCAGGACAATTCCTGAAGGGACTCTCGAGCCTGATGCCGGCTACACAACCGGTACGGATGATGTTAACAGTCCCCTTTTACGCACTGAACCGGGTTCTCTCGGACTGCCAGGGCTGCCGGCCCCGGATAATTTAAAACCCGTAAACAGAAAGCCATGAAGATGAATATAAAGGATTTTAAGACTGTTGAGGTAACAACCGATCTGCTGATTCTTGGCGGAGGCATGGCAGCTTGCGGGGCAGCCTATGAAGCAGCTTTCTGGGCCAGGAAAAAGAAAATGAAGGTGACCCTTGTTGATAAGGCAGCAATTGAAAGGAGCGGAGCCGTGGCTATGGGACTGTCAGCTATAAATCTGTACATGGGACTGAAAGACAGAAAAAATACCATCGAAGATTATGTCCGCTATGTGAAGAATGATCTTATGGGTATAGCCAGGGACGACCTTGTGGCCAACATTGCCCGCCATGTTGATTCGTCAGTGCATCTCTTTGAGAAATGGGGATTGCCGATATGGAAAGACAGGGAGGGTGGTTATATCAGGGAAGGGCGCTGGCAGATTATGATCCACGGCGAATCTTATAAGAATATAGTTGCCGAGGCAGCAAAAAAAGCCCTGGCGGAGCTGGGGGAAAACGGGGAATACTATGAGAGGATATTTATAGCGGAACCTGTTATCATTGATAATCAGTGTGTAGGAGCAGCCGGATTCAGCACACGTGAAAACAAGGTATATATTTTCAAGGCCAGGGCGGTGCTCGCGGCAATGGGCGGTGCTGTTCATATTTTCAGGCCACGCTCGGTAGGAGAAGGTCTGGGCAGGTCGTGGTACCCCCCTTTTAATTCAGGCTCAAGTGCATATTTTACTATAAGGTCTGGTGCCGAAATGACATCCCAGGAGGTGAGGTTTGTGCCGGTAAGGTTTAAAGACGCCTATGGTCCGGTTGGAGCATGGTTCCTTTTATTCAAATCAACGGCAACAAACGCCCTGGGTGAGGACTATATGAAAAAACATGCAGGGGAATTGAAGAAGTGGGCCCCTTATGGTACGTCAAATCCCGTGCCTGCCAACCTGAGAAATTATCTCATGATGATTGAACTTGAAAAGGGCAACGGACCCATTTACATGAAGACTGATGAGGCGATAAAGAACCTGATGGAAAGCCATACAGACAGGACGGCCGCAGCAAAGAAAATGAAAGAACTGGAGTCCGAAGCATGGGAAGATTTTCTGGACATGACAGTAAGCCAGGCCCTGCTCTGGGCATCAACCAATGTTGAGCCCGAAAAGAGGAAGTCGGAAATAGCAGCATGTGAGCCCTATTTTATAAGCTCTCATTCGGGTGCTTCCGGCGCCTGGATCAGCGGCCCCCGTGATATCCTCCCAGGGAAGTACCACTGGGCTAATGAGAATATGACCACTGTCAGAGGGCTGTTTGCTGCCGGTGATGCTTCAGGGGCCTCAAGCCATAAATTTTCATCGGGCTCATTTACCGAAGGCAGGATAGCTGCCAAAGCTGCGATAGCTTATTGTGCTGACAACAGCTTCAGGGATGCCATTGATAAAGATAAGATACATGAGCTGCGGAATGCAATACTGCAACCGTTACTTACTTATTCCAGAAATGCTGACTATGCAAATGACAGGGATGTGAATCCTTATTTTATCAAGCCCAGGATGTTTATGTTCAGGCTCCAGAAAATTATGGATGAATATGCGGGAGGGACAGGCACGGCATTCAAGACCTCAAGGGCCCTGCTGGAAAAAGGACTGGAGTTCCTCCAGTATATGCATGAAGATTCGGTTAAGCTTGCTGCCTCCGACCTGAATGAATTGATGCGGTGCTGGGAAAACATTCACAGGCTGTGGCAGGCCGAAGCACATATCAGATCTGTGCTTTTCAGGGAAGAAACCCGCTGGCCCGGATATTATATAAGGACTGACTTTCCTGAAATGAAGAAAGAGTGGAAGTGCTTTTGCAATTGCAGGTGGGACACAGAAAAGAGGGAATGGGAGATGATGAAGAAGGAGATAGTTGAGCTTACCTGACATTGGATAAAGGCATATAAAAAATAAAGATATCTATGGCAGATAAACCAATACTGGTAATAGGAGGAGGAATTAGCGGAATAACTGCTGCCATTGAAATTGCAGAAGTAGGAAGGAAAGTGATATTGATTGAAAAACTGCCCTACCTTGGCGGCAATGTTATAAAGATGAACAATTACTTTCCCAAATTATGTCCGCCGGCATGCGGACTTGAGATAAACTTCAGAAGAATAAGGCAGAACAATAATATTACTGTTTATACATCGACAACAGTGACCGGCATAGCGGGGAGCAAGGGTGATTTTGTAATCCGGGCAAGAAGCGACCCCGCTTATATAAATGCAAACTGTACGGCCTGCGGCGAATGTGCAGAAGTGTGCCCCGAGGAAAGGCCAAATGAGTTTAACTACCGCTTTGACAAAACAAAGGCGGTATACCTATCACACGAAATGGCTTATCCCTTCAGGTATAGTATTGATGATAAATATTGTCGGAAGGAGGAATGTAAGAAATGCGTTGACGTATGCAGATATGCCGCTATTGAACTGGCAGCCGAAGAGAAATATTTTACGCTCCATGCTTCATCAGTAATCATTGCCACTGGCTGGAAGCCCTATGATATGCATAATGTGGAAAACCTGCATTTTGGCGAATATAAAAATGTAGTTAATAATGTGGAACTTGAGAGGCTGCTGGCGGAAAACGGACCTGACAGGGGCAGATTATTAAGGCCGTCAGATAAAAAAGTACCTCAATCGGTGGCCTTTGTCCAGTGTGCGGGCTCACGTGATGAGAATCATCTGCAGTATTGTTCTGCAGTATGCTGTTCCGCATCATTAAAACATGCGCTTACAATAGCTGACAGGCATCCGCAGGTCAGCATCAGTATTTTTTATATCGATATAAGGGTAAGCGGCAGAAATGAAGATTTCCTGTCCCGGGTGGAGAAATATGAAAATATAGGGCTTATTAAAGGCAAGGCCGCCAAAATAGAAGAGAACAGCAAATCAAAAAACCTGGTAGTTGAGGCTGAGGATATTTTATCTGAAAGGAAGATAAAAAAGGAATTTGAGCTTGTTGTCCTTGCAGGTGGAATTAAACCATCGGAAAATCCTTTGCAGGAAGGGGTAAAGGATGATTACGGATTTATTATGGAGGATTCCCTGCCAGCAGGCATTATAGCTGCTGCATGCTCAAAAAGACCCATGGATGTCAGCTCATCGCTGAAGGATGCAACAGGAGCTGCCCTCAGGGCTCTTCAATGAATAGTAAATTATAAATAAGTTGGATATAAAACTGGGACTATATATTTGTGAAGGATGCCAGATAACTGATAACATTGATGTGCAGGGTCTGGCAGATCTGGCAGGAGATGAATATAATATAGGTATTTGCAGGAAACACCCTGTACTATGTTCAGCGGAAGGGGTAAAGCTAATAAATAAGGATATAGGGAAGGAGAACCTTGGTGGAGTTATTATTGCAGCATGTTCTCCAAGGTATAACACATCGGCATTCAGTTTTCCGCCCGGCGTTATTAATGAGAGGGTGAACCTGAGGGAGCAGGTCGCATGGATAGGCAGCAGGGCAAGTGAAGATTTGCAGATGCTTGCTGAGGATTATATACGCATGGGCATAGTCAGGGCTCTCAATATATGCATGCAGCAGCCCTATGTGCTCCACAGCCAGGAACGTAGTATTCTTATTGTAGGAGGAGGAATAACAGGTATTACGGCTGCGATAGAAGGAGCAAAAGCAGGTTATAGCATGATACTGGTTGAGAAAGAGCAGTCCCTCGGCGGCTGGGCAGCTAATCTTTATAGGCAGTTGCCGGTGAGGGCTCCCTTTAAACACTGCGGTGTGCCCCTTGTTGCTGGCAAGATAAAGGAGATTGAAGAGCTTGACAATATAAAGGTAATAACATCTGCAAGCATAAAAGAAATATCGGGTGAGCCGGGAAGGTTTAACGTTGTTGTCTCGGCCCCTGATAAGGAACATAAACTGACCGTGGCTTCAATAATTGCGGCTTTGGGCTGGCATCCCTATGATGCACGTAAGCTGGCTGAATACGGTTATGGCAGGTACAAGGATGTTATTACCAATGTGGAGCTTGAAGAGATGGCAAAAGCTCAGAACATAGCCAGGCCTTCTGATAAAAGAATTCCTGAAAGTGTCCTGTTCATACAGTGTGCAGGCTCACGAACCAGCGAGCACCTGCCATACTGTTCTTCCTATTGCTGTGGCACAACATTGAAACAGGCAACATACATCAGGGATGCCAGCAAAGACTCCTTGGTATATATTATATATAAGGATATCAGAACACCCGGCCACTATGAAAATTTTTACAAAGAAGTACAGAAGGATGAAAATATATTCATGACCAAAGGCGAAGTTGGCAGAGTGAGCAGGAAGAACGGCAAGCTGATTGTAAAGGTGCGCAACACACTGCTCGGCGAGGATATTAACGTGGCTGTGGATATGGTTGTCCTTGCTACGGGCATGACCCCTGCACAAAGCGGCGATTTAAATTTAAAATACAGGCTGGGGGTGGGTCTGCCTCAGATCAAGTATGATTTTCCCGACTCGCATTTTATCTGTTTTCCTTATGAGACAAGACGAACCGGCATTTATGCAGCAGGATCGTTTCGTGCGCCAATGGATATTACAGGGTGCATGGAAGATGCTATGGGGGCGACGTTAAAGGCTATACAATGCCTTGAAACAGTTGTCAGGGGTGAGGCCGTCCATCCCCGCTCAGGTGACAGGTCCTTCCCGGAGTTATATCTCGACAGGTGCACCGACTGCAAACGCTGTACCGAGGAATGTCCATTCGGAGCCTATGATGAGAATGAGCGTGGCACCCCGCTGCTTAATATAAACAGATGCAGGCGCTGTGCCCTGTGCATGGGCTCATGTCCCGAAAGGGTAATAAATTTCGGAGACTACTCAATTAATATTGTTTCCGCCATGATCAAATCAGTTCATGTTCCGGCAGAAGATACAGAAAAACCGCGAATACTGGCCTTTGTCTGTGAGAATGATGCCTATCCCGCATTTGATATGGCGGGTTATAACCGGCTCGAATACAGCACTTTCATAAGGATAATACCGGTCAGGTGCCTGGGCTCGGTAAACACTGTATGGATATATGATGCCCTGGCAAGCGGATTTGACGGCATACTGCAGATAGGTTGTAAGCCGGGGGATAATTACCAGTGCCACTACATGCACGGAAGCGAGCTTAATGACACACGGTCGGCCAATTTGCAGAAGACACTCTCAGGAATGATGATTAAGCCTGAAAGAATAAGAACTGAATTTCTGGAGATTAGCGATTATTATAAAATACCTGCATTAATAAACAGTTATGTTGATACCATTAAAAAAATGGGTCCGAGTCCGTTTAAAGGTCTGTAATTAGTTAATTAATAGAATATATATAACAGTAAAATTTTAGATTATGATAGTCACTTTTGTTCATGTCTGGGTTAAAGAGAACTATATCGAGGATTTTATAAAAGCCTCTGTGGAAAATCATAATGAGTCAGTCAGGGAACCGGGAAATCTCAGGTTTGACCTGCTGCAGGATGCTGCCGATGAATCCAAGTTTGTACTGTATGAGGCATATGAATCGGAGGAAGCAGCAGCAGCACATAAGAGCACTGCTCATTACCTGAAATGGAGAGAAACCGTTGCCGGCTGGATGGCCAGACCCCGCGAAGGGATTAAACATAAGATATTGTGTCCCTTAGATAAGACAAGATGGTAAATCCATTCAGGTTTTCCGGCGTACCGCGCATAGTCTTCGGACCGGGCTCCCTTGGAGAGCTGCCTGCCGTTATTAAGACATATGGCAGTCCGGTTTTGCTTATTACAGGCGCTTCATCTTTCGAAACGGGTGAAAAGGGACAGGCGTTCTTTAAAAGGCTTGAAAAAGAAAACCTCACCATTTTCAGGTCCCGGATAAAGGGTGAGCCTTCGCCCTCAGCTGTTGACGCGATAACTGAAAAATATTACGGAAAGAATATCAGGGTCGTGGTGGCCATTGGAGGGGGAAGCGCCATGGATGCGGGCAAGGCTGTTGCTGCAATGCTCATTACAGGCGGGAAGGTCAGGGATTATCTCGAAGGGGTTGGCAACAGGAAACCTTCGGGATTGAAGGTCCCTTTTATTGCTGTACCGACAACATCGGGCACAGGAAGCGAAGGGACGAACAATGCTGTAATATCGGAGACAGGAAAAGACGGATTTAAAAAATCACTGCGTCATGCCAGTTATGTACCCGACTATGCAATAGTAGATCCTGAACTGGCATTAAGCTGCAGTCCTGAAATTACTGCAGCAAGTGGCATGGACGCCTTTTCGCAGCTTCTTGAATCTTATCTGTCAGTTAAAGCCAGTGTATTTACGGACTCACTGGCAGCTGATGCCCTGCGATGTATTAGCATGTGCCTGCTTGAGGCCTATGAGAACGGCAACAGCCTTAGGGCACGAACAGGCATGTCTTATGCGGCAATGGTATCCGGAATTACTCTTTCAAATGCCGGTCTCGGACTGGTGCATGGCTTTGCCTCTGTGATGGGCGGATTTTTTGAGATACCTCACGGAATAGTATGCGGAACATTAATGGGCGCTGTTAACAGAAGAAATTTTGAGAAACTGTGTGCTGCTGATAAAAGCAATGCTGCCTTTGCCAGGTATGTTAATGCCGGTAAGATATTTATCGATGACAGTAATAAAAATGATGAATATTATGCAGGGAAATTTATTGACCGTATTGATGAGCTGACAGAGGCATTGAAGCTGCCCCGGCTCGGAAAATTCGGGATTACCGCCAGGCACGTTGATAAA
>Ga0315548_1001361_pt1 | contig 20737 bp, 16 predicted proteins | sample SalMarSW160110MG_2_FD_202540 | JGI IMG/M metagenome (GOLD analysis project Ga0315548, IMG submission 202540) | Salt marsh sediment microbial communities from the Plum Island Ecosystem LTER, Massachusetts, United States - Salt Marsh Sediment SW1601-110 ...
GAAGATCCTTATCCATATAACCTCTTACAACACATCCCAATCCCTGCGAAGCACAATACAAATAAACATTCTGTGCAATGAACCCTGTATTTATATGGGATGTTTTGGATCTGCCCACAGGATCTTCACTTTTGGATTTTGAATGATCGGCAACATAAACAAGGTTTACTGCGGCTTTCCCGACAAAGTCCTGTTTGCCTGTATATTTACGCAAATCCTCATCTGTTATTCTTATTAATGAATGAATCCGTGCATTATATATAAATACCCCTCCTTCTGTAAAAACATAAATATCAATCTCCTGCTGGTTGCTCGATGAGGGGGCTGTCCGCTTACCCTCCTCCGGCCTGTTTATTCCAAAAGCAGCCCATAATAAATCTGAAAACTGCTGGTCTGCAAGTTTCTTTTCTGAAAAACTTCGCGTTGACTTTCTATTTTGCAGGGCCTCCATAAGTGACATCCCTCCTTCACTAGATGGCGACAATAAATGAATTGTGTCCTGGACAATGACTGATTTACAAAAAAAACTTATAAAAATTCCAGCAATTAAAACAACTACCTTTTTCATAGAAGATCCTCATCAGATTGATTTAAGCCTAACCTTGCCTTATGGAGGATTGCCACCTTACACACCTCACATTTAAAATCGGCCTTGCATTATCCCTTTTATTTAATTGGCAACATCACTGCGGATAATATACGCATTGTTTGTCAATATATTAAGAAAATAATCACCCGCTTCTTCTGCAATTATTCTGTACGAACCAGGCCTGCAGCACTGTATGTATTTCAGGTGACAACCTCCATTGTCCGTTTCCGGCCATAAGGCAAGTATTGACTTATATATTTATAATTAAACAAGTTTTTTCCCAATTTATACTAACTTATTCTGACTTTTTTTTAACAAATCTAATTAATTTAATTTATTCTCCGATAGAAAAAACGTAGGAGTATTACAATAAATTAGAAAGCTTATTAAATTTTGTTATATTTAAGCGGATTAATAGCCAGATCCAGTATATGTAAAAAGAATAATATGACTAATACGACTCATAAAACCAGTAATTACAGGTGGCGGATTTTGGCGATGCTTTTTGTGGCAACCACTATCAACTATATGGACAGAACAATAATAGGTGTTCTTGCCCCTACGCTGCAATATAAAATATTCAACTGGTCAGATGCTGATTATGCCAGTATTAGCATAGCCTTTAAAATTGCATATGCCCTGGGTATGCTGACTATGGGAGGTATCATTGACCGGTTCGGAACACGAATAGGCTATACAATTTCAATTGCCATATGGAGCATATTTGGGATGCTTCATGCAGTGATACGTCCTGCATTCGGCTTTATCGGATTTGTTGTAGCGCGGTTCGGACTGGGTTTTGGAGAGTCAGGTAACTTCCCGGCAGCTGTCAAGACAGTCGCAGAATGGTTTCCCAAAAAAGAACGTGCCTTTGCTAACGGGATATTCAATGCAGGTACAAATATCGGTGCAATACTCGCTCCCCTCATTATACCATTAGTTGTTGTCGCATCAACAGGCAGGAACTGGCAGTTTGCTTTTCTGACTACCGGAATTTTCAGTGCCATTTGGGTCATACTATGGCTGTCAATATACCATAAACCTGAAAACCATCCCAAAATATCCAAACAGGAACTGGCTTATATTAACAGTGATTCCCAGAAGGAATCAGCCGAAAAAGTTCCGTGGTTAAAGCTCCTGCCGATAAGGCAAACATGGGCCTTCCCCATAGTTAAACTGACAGATGCCGTATGGTGGTTCTACCTGTTTTGGGCAGGCAAATTCCTGTTTGATATGTTCGGACTTAACATACACTCCATAGCGTTACCCCTGATAGTTATATACCTTGTTGCCGACGGCGGCAGTATAACCGGAGGCTGGTTTTCTTCCTATCTTATAAGAAAAGGCTGGAGCATAAACAGGGCAAGAAAGTTTACACTTCTGATGTGCGCACTTATTATTATGCCCGTCGTGTTTGTTACAAAAATAAGGACCGGCTTTGAAGTCACTCCTGAAAGGATTGAGCTCCTTGCAGCAACCAAAATAAAAATTGAAGGAGCGCTGGTGCCCGTCCCGCTGAATGTTATTGAGGATGTCAGGAAATTTGAAGGCCGGGGGTTCAAGGCAGCTCGCGATTTTGAAGATACCCTGGCTGCAGTATATGGAAAAACGGCCACAAGGGATTATATCATGCTTATAACCGAAGCTTCCCTCACAGATAAGGGTACCTTCATGGTCAATGACAAAACAATAAGTACAGCCGAGAGCCAGGGTATGCCCGATGAGCTGCTTTTCAGCCTGAAAAGAATAAACAGCAAAAAGCCGGAAAAAAAGGAGAAGGAAACAATTACTGAATTCCAGTCATTTATTGAAAAAGAAACAGGGAAAATTACAATAGGCACTTATGAATCTGCAATTTTCAATTCGATGCGCACAAATAAGTTGTACTGGATTGCCATTTTGTTAATTGCACTTGCTGCAGGTGGCCACCAGGCATGGGCAGCAAATATTTTCACCCTGGTCTCAGACGTGTTCCCTAAAAAAGCAACGGCCTCGGTTGTTGGCATTGGAGGGATGGTAGGGGCCATAGCAGGCATTGCTGCAGACAGGATACTGGGAACGCTGCTTTCAGCAAGCGGACCCTCGGGTTATTTTTTCGCTTTCCTCGGGGCAGGACTAATTTACCTTGTTACATTAGGCATTGTTCATTTATTAATGCCCAATATGAATCCGCTGGGAGACGATTTAAAACCTTTAAAAAAATAGGTGTTATAATTATGAAAATGGGTTTACACAGATTACTGCCGTTAACTATATGCCTGCTTGTACTTATGATTTCATCTGACAGCTGCAGGCTCTCCAAGCATCAGAAAGTGCTTAAACTGGCGCATATTCTCGACCCCACACACTCGGTGCATAAAGCAATGCTCTACATGGCCGGGCAGGTTGAAAAAAAGTCAGGTGGCAAACTAATAATTCAGATTTATCCGAGCGGACAGCTGGGAAAAGAAAGGGAATGCCTCGAATTGCTGCAGATAGGAAGTCTTGCCATTACAAAAGTGTCTGCTGCCGTAATGGAAGGATTTGTGGAAGACTATAAGGTACTGGGTATGCCATACCTTTTTGAAAACAAGGAACATATATTTAAAGTACTGGACAGCGAGATTGGAAAAAGACTGCTCCTTTCTGGCGAAAATATATGGCTGCGCGGACTCTGCTTTTATGATGCGGGCTCAAGAAGCTTTTACACCAAGAATCAGCCTATAAATACACCCGATGATCTTAAGGGCATGGATATAAGAGTGATGGAAAGTATTACGGCAGACAATATGGTAAAAGCTATGGGAGGAAATCCTACAAGAGTTGACTTTGGCGAGTTATATACGGCACTCCAGACTGGAGTGGTGGACGGAGCCGAAAATAATCCCCCGAGCTTTTACCTGTCACGCCACTATGAGGTATGTAAATATTATTCCCTGGACGAACACACATCAATTCCCGATGTTGTTTTAATAAGCAGGATAATATGGAATAAACTAACCGATCAGGAAAAGAGATGGGTCCAGGAAGCGGCCGATGAATCAGTGATATACCAGAGAAAACTATGGTACGACTCGGAACAGGAAGCCCTGGAAGGTGTTAAAAAGGCAGGAGTTCAAATTATAATCCCCGACAAAAAGCCGTTTGCCGAAAAGGTTCAGCCCTTATATGAAGAAATGAAATCTAATAGAAAACTTTATAATCTTATAGAGGAAATAAGAGCGGCAGCTCCAAAATCTGTTGATGATGAAAATAAAAACATTAATTGATAAAATACTTGAAAAGATCCTTGTAGTGCTTATGGTAGTGCTTGTTCTGGATGTCTTATGGCAGATAACAAGCCGCTATGTCAATAACTTGTTAATCAATAATTTCAATGTCCAGATCCCTATACAGCTTTATGCTTTTACCAGTGAACTGGCAGGCTTTCTGCTCATATGGGTAGCCCTTGCTGGCGCTGCTTATGCAACAGGAAAAAAACAACACCTGTCAATAGACCTGCTTGCCACCAAACTAGGTGAAAAAGGTAATGCTTATTTATCCATAATTATCAATATGCTTATTCTGATCTTTGCCTTTGCGGTACTTATTGCAGGAGGCACATGGCTTGTCTATACCAGGCTTTACCTGGGACAGATTTCCGCATCAATGGAAATACCTATCGGAATAGTATATCTTATATTGCCTTTGTCAGGATTATTAATAAGCTACTATGCAATAATTGATATTATTACAATTAAGAGTTCAATAAAAAAATAACATTTGTAATATGGACTGGACAGGCATTTTCATACTGGTATCGACTTTTGTATTTCTGCTCGCTCTTGGAGTTCCCATTGCCTATAGTATAGGAATATCAGGTATACTGACGATGCTCGTGACTATCGATCTGCTGCCTGCCGTGACTACTATGGCGCAACGCATGGCAACCGGACTTGACAGTTTCACACTTCTTGCCATACCATTCTTTATATTTGCCGGACAGCTTATGAACCGCGGAGGCATTGCCATTCGTTTGATTGCTTTTGCCAAGGTGCTCGTGGGCAGACTGCCGGGGGGACTTGCATTTGTCAATGTATTAGCAAATATGTTGTTCGGAGCAATATCAGGATCGGCAACAGCCTCAGCCTCAGCGATAGGTACTATATTACACCCCCGGATGAAAGCCGAAGGCTATGATGAAAACTTCAGTGCGGCAATAAATTCAAGTTCTGCAACAACCGGACTTATAATACCCCCCAGCAATATCCTTATTGTATATTCACTTGCCAGCGGAGGTGTTTCGATATCGGCATTGTTTATTGCAGGCTATATACCCGGAATAATCATGGGCCTGTTCTTAATGGCTGTCGGAGCAGTGTATGCCTACAGAAAAAAATACCCGATCGATGAAAAAATTCCATTTAAACAGGCCATGGTAAAACTATGGGATGCCATACCCAGCTTATTGCTTCTTCTTATAGTTATAGGAGGATTAATTGCCGGCTATTTTACTGCAACTGAAGCTTCAGCAATTGCCGTACTTTATTGCCTTATACTTGCATTTATTTACAAGGAATTAAAATTGAAAGACCTGCCAGATGTCATATTAAAAACTATATCAACAACAGCTATAGTAATGTTTCTGATAGCTACATCAATAGGACTGTCATGGATAATGTCATATGAAAATATTCCCCAGACAGTTTCCGAAGGATTGCTGAATGTAAGCAATAATCCGGTAATTATCCTGTTAGTCATTAACTTAATACTGCTGTTTGTCGGCACATTCATGGATATGACACCTGCTGTTCTGATCTTTACCCCTATCTTTCTTCCGGTAGTTACACAGCAGCTGGGCATGAATCCTATACATTTCGGAATAATATTGATTATGAACCTCTGCGTGGGGCTTATTACTCCACCCGTAGGCACGGTTCTGTTCGTTGGTTGCAGTGTAGCTAATGTTAAAATTCAATCGGTTATAAAACCTTTAATACCAATGTTTGTTGCTATGATAGTGAGCCTCTTCCTGGTAACCTATATACCAAAACTCAGTTTATGGCTGCCAGGATTATTTGGCTTCTTAAATAATTAAATAAAGAATTATGAAAAACATTAAGTTTCAAATTCGCTATGCTTCACATCTTAATGATGCCAAATCATACGATACTCAAAGGCTGAGGGAAGAATTTCTTGTGAACAATATTTTTGCTGAAAACATGATATCGCTGGTTTACTCGGATTATGACAGGTATATCGTTGGCGGTATATTTCCCTCTGGTGATACACTGAAACTCGATACAATAGATCCTCTTAAATCGGAATATTTCCTGCAAAGACGTGAAGCAGGGATCATCAATGTCGGGGGTATAGGGATAGTTACAGTAGACGGAGCAAAAACAGAACTTAATTACAAGGAGGCCATATACCTGGGAATGGGAGCAAAAGATATAACTTTTGCAAGTGCAGACATAGGCAGTCCCGCAAAATTCTACATTAACTCCGCCCCGGCCCACAAGCAATGCCCTGTAAAAAAAGTAACACTTGCCAATGCCATAGTGCAGAAAATGGGCAGTGTGGAATCGTCAAACCAGCGTAAAATAATGAAACTGCTTGTTAACGGTGTTGTTGAAACAAACCAGCTGCAAATGGGCATGACCGAGCTGCTTCCGGGAAGTGTATGGAATACTATGCCCCCTCATACCCATTCGCGAAGAATGGAAGCCTATTTTTATTTTGAAATTCCTGAGGGACAGGCTGTATGTCACTTTATGGGGCAGCCACAGGAGACAAGGCACATATGGCTTCAGAATGAGCAGGCCGTTATATCACCAACCTGGTCGATACATGCGGGTGTCGGCACAGCCGGCTATACCTTCATCTGGGGAATGGCAGGTGAAAACCTTGATTACGGCGATATGGATATTGTAGCTCCCTCTGAAATAAGATAATTAACCTTTAAACCTAAATAGCTATGTCACTTGACTTATTTGACCTCAGCGGAAAAACAGCCCTGGTAACAGGTGCCACACACGGACTTGGCATGGCCATGGCTATCGGACTGGCAAGGGCAGGAGCGCAGATAGTGGTAAATGATATTTCGCATGATAAAATTGAAAATGCACGTGAAGAATACCAGGCGCAAGGCATCAATGTTATTACTTACCTTTTTGATGTGACAGATGAAAAGCAGGTTATTGAATACATAGCAAAGATTGAAAATGAAGTCGCCCCTATTGATATCCTTGTTAATAACGCAGGCATAATTAAAAGGATCAACATGCTTGAGATGGGAGTCAGTGAATTTCGCGAGGTGCTGGAGGTTGACCTTGTTGCCCCCTTTATCATGGCCAGGCATGTTGTAAAAAGTATGATTTCGCGCAAGTCAGGAGGTAAGATAATTAATATCTGTTCAATGATGAGCGAGCTGGGGCGTGACACCGTTGCAGCATATGCATCGGCAAAAGGAGGACTCAAAATGCTCACCAGGAGCATGGCTACTGAATGGGCAAGATACGGCATACAGGCAAATGCAATCGGACCGGGATATTATGCCACGAGTCAGACAGAACCCATCAGGAAGAAGGGGCACCCTATGAACGAATTTATTATAAACCGCACTCCTGCAGGAAGATGGGGAAATCCCGAAGAATTACAGGGTGCCGTTATATTCCTTGCATCCCGGGCTTCAAATTTTGTTAACGGCCATGTGCTTTACGTCGACGGAGGTATACTGGCTACCATAGGCAAACCTGCAAATGAGTAAGAAACATTAAATATACATTATCCGGGAAGTAAAGGAAAACCTATGCATATAGAAAAGCATTCATTCGGATTAGGTGACCGCTTTGGAAAAGAAGGAGCTGTCCAGCTTGAAGCAGTCCAGGAAATTAATAGCCTGGGAATAGCGGTGGTGCCCGTTTGGAACAAGTCACACCGCGAACATTCAATTGTAAAGACAACCCAGGCATCAGTAGCAAAAGAAGCAGCAGATGCCGTTGCAACAAAAGGATGGAAAGGGAGCTACTATGTTGATGCCGACCATATCGGACTTTCAACAGTAGACGGATTTATGGAATACAGTAACTTTTTTACCATTGATGTTGCCCATTTCATTAACCAGCCTGTAGCCGACGATATTAAAGCTTCATTTGTACGCCGTTATAAGCATTATACCTGCAAATTTACCATTCCCGGAATACAGCAGAAAATGGAGGTCACGTCAGGTTTCTTTGAGAGCTTTGCGGATAAATACCTGCTGGCAATAAGCGAAGTAAAAAAAATATATGACTATATAGAAAAGAAAAAGGGCAAAGACAATTTTATCCCAGAGGTATCTATGGATGAATGTGAGGTTGCACAAACACCTCTTGAATTGTTTTTTATTCTTGCAGAGCTTAAAAGCCAGGGAGTTGAAGTGCAGACTATCGCTCCGAAATTCACCGGACTGTTTGCCAAAGGGATTGATTATGTTGGCGACACAGAAGTGTTTGCCCGCGAATTTGACCAGGATGTTGCAGTTGTAAAATATGCGGCCGGGGAATTCGGACTACCCCGGAATCTTAAGTTGAGCGTCCATAGCGGAAGTGATAAATTTTCAATATATAACGCAATTAAAACCTCTCTTAAAAAATATGATGTAGGCATTCATATAAAAACGGCAGGTACAACATGGCTTGAGGAGGTAAACGGACTGGCACAGGCAGGAGTGGAGGGACTTGCAATTGCAAAGAAGATATATAAAAACTCACTTACCAGGTACGATGAACTTACAAAACCTTATGCCACGGTATTGGATATTGATAAGTCTCAGTTACCTTCAGCTGAAGTAATAAGCATATGGTCCGGTGCCCGCTTTTCAGATGCCCTCACCCATAACCAGGTTTGTTCCTATTATAATCCGTCTTTCAGACAGCTTGTGCATGTAGGATATAAAATCGCTGCTGAACTGGGAACCGAATTTACAGATGCCCTGATAAAATACAGGGATATAATCTCGGGCAACGTAAAATACAATATCCTGGAAAAGCACCTCAAACCATTATTTCTGTGAGGGACAGCGCCTGTTACTATTTTAATATCAGCTTGATCACTATCATTCCTATTACCAGCAAAATCAGGAATAGCATCATTGGGACCAATCCATGAAATCTGGGTGCTTTAGTCTGCGTTTTTAGAGCTTTTGCTGCTGCCATATTATTTGTATTTATCACAAATCGTGATTCTTTATAATCTTCGCTATGTTACCCTGGGCGTCAAAACTTACTATCAATGATTCACTATTGGTTTCAACATTTACCCTGTAATATTTATCACCTTTGATTTTTTCAACCCTTTCGGAATAAATTATAATTGATCCCGGATACTTAGCGGTCAGCTCCTGCTTGATTTTTACAGGCAGCTCATTATCGGCAATTACTACTCCTGTCTCGATCCAGTTACCCTCCTCATCGAAGAGCGATGTATACAGATCCCCAAACTGGTAAAACTCTATGCTATAAAAAATGCTATCCTTTGTCCAGTTTACATCACGTGCTTTCGGATACTTTTTAAGAAAAGCATCATTAATATTTTGGGGTAAAATATCTGTCTGTGCATTTACATAAAGTGCAAAAAACAGAATTAGGATAATACTAATATTCTTCATATACTTTTTAATTTGATATTTCTTTATTAGGACGGGATTCTGTAATTTAGTAACAGCTATATTCATTTTCTAAATATGAAATATGATACATTAAAATCTGCCAGGGATGAAGAAATAGTTGCAAAGATCATTACCGAAAGTCAGGCCGATTATTTTGAAATTATATATAACCGGTATTACCGGAAAGTACTTGATAAATGTTACAGCCTTTTAAAAAATCATCAGCTGGCAAAAGATTTTACGGAAGATATCTTCTCCAAGACCTATGAAAAACTGAAAACGTTCAGGAATATTTCTTCTTTCTCTTCCTGGTTATATTCAATTACATATAATCATTGTATTGACTATTTAAGGCATAAAAAGAAGCTCAACTATCCCGAATGGAACAGGGAAAATGAAATCCCTGAAATAATGGACGAAACAGAAGATCATCTTACAGCAATTAATTACGATGACCTGCTTGTTATCCTGGATATGATTCATCCTGAGGAAAAGGCGCTTCTGGTTATGAAATACCAGGATAATATTTCATTGAAACATATTAGCGAATCTCTCAGAATAAGCGAGGATGCCACCAAGATGCGCTTAAAAAGGGCAAGAACACGAGTCCTTTATTTATACAAAGAGAAATTCCTGAATAAATGAGAACAGAACGGGTGTTACTATTTCTATAATCTTCGTCTTCATTATGTAAAATTAAAAAATGATGGAACAGTTATTCAATAAACTATTTGCAGGTGACACCGTTAATCCCCCCGGGCACATTAAACAGACAATATATGACAGGTTTAGAAATCCTGTTAATATTGACTGGTATCTGAAAAATGATATATATGAAGCAATATTTTATGAAAACAACAGGGAAAATATTGCAAGAATTGATGAGCACGGGACACTTCTTGATTACAAGATAAACCTCCCCCTGGATGCCGTTCCTGAAAGAATAAAAAAAATTGCCGAATCAAAGGGAGAGATTATGAATGTAGTATCTATTCACAACGATAATAATATTGGTTATGAAATAATTATAAGAGATGCTGAATTGAAACGTTATATTGTTAAAATAAACAGCGAAGGTAAAATTACTGAAGAAAAGCTTCTGTAGAAATATGGGCGCTGTCCCTCCAAACAAAAATATAATGAAATTACTAATAGTCGAAGATGAACCCAAAGTTGTTGATTTTCTGAAAAAAGGTCTTGAGGAGCATGGATATGAAATAGATGTGGCTTATGACGGACAGATGGGCGAAAAACTTGCTCTGAGAAATAATTATGCCGTTATAATTATTGATGTTGTCCTTCCCTTTGTTAACGGATATGAACTATGCAGGCGAATAAGAGAAAACAAACAACAGATTCCAATTCTGATGTTAACAGCACTGGGCACTACGGAGGATAAGGTTACGGGATTCGACGCAGGAGCAGACGATTACCTTGTTAAACCATTTGAATTTCAAGAACTTCTGGCAAGAATTAAATCATTAACCAAGAGATCATCAGGAATAATTCAAACTTCCAACTTGATAAAGTTTGCCGATCTGGTCCTTGATATTGACAAAAAGGTCGCTATAAGAGGTGACAAAAAGATTGAACTGACCGCAAAAGAATTTGCCCTTCTTGAATATCTCATAAAAAACAAGGGCAGGGTTGTCTCGCGTACTGATATTGCTGAAAAAGTCTGGGACATTACTTTTGATACAGGTACCAATATTGTGGATGTATATATCAATATTTTAAGAAAAAAAATTGATAAAGATTTCGAAAAAAAGCTAATTCATACAAGAATAGGACTCGGCTATAGCCTTGACGAGAAATAATGGAAATACAAAAAAAACTGACTTACCAGTTTATTGCTATTGTCGCATTAATACTGATCGTTTCATTACTGGCGATCTACATATCATTCTCCCAGTCAAGGAAGGAGGAGTTCTATGACAGGCTTGGAAGCAAAGCAAAGCTGGTGGCGCAGATGCTACTTGATATTGATGAAATTGATACCGAACTGCTAAAAAAAATTGAAAAAAATAATCCTCTGAGCCTTCCAAACGAAAAAATTATTATTTATGATTATAACAATAATATAATATACAGCAGTGATGATAATGGTGATATCAAAATTACCGAAGAACAGATAAATGAAGCAAGATTGGAAGAGGAGATTAAAATAAGGCAAAAACCCTATGAGATACTTGCCCACTTTTATACCGGACAGTATGACAGAATCATAGTATTTACTGCTGCCACTGATATATTTGGACTTAATAAATTAAAAAACTTACGTATCATCCTGTTGATTGTCTTTGTGCTAAGCCTGGGTATTGTTTATGGTGCAGGAAAGATATTTGCCACAAGAGCTCTGAGTCCCATATCTAAAATTATAACCCAGGTCGATGGTATAAGTGTATCTAGCCTAAATGAAAGGGTTGATGAAGGTAACGGGAAAGATGAAATCGCACGACTTGCAAAAACATTCAATAAGATGCTGCAGCGCCTTGAATCGTCCTTTAAAATACAGAAGAATTTTATTGCCAATGCATCTCATGAGCTTCGTACTCCTCTCACAGTGTTAACCGGACAGCTTGAGGTGGTATTGATGAAAGCAAGAAACAATTCCGAATACAGGCAAACACTGGTATCGGTGCTCGAAGACATTAAAAATTTAAACCTTATATCCAACAGGCTCTTAATACTGGCACAGGCAAGTTCAGAATCAGATGAGGTTGACTTTTCTGTTATACGGATTGATGATGTGTTATGGCAGGCAAGAAATGAAATAATCAAACGAAATAAAAACTACACGGTAAACATATACTTTAATGAAAGTATTGATGCAGAAGAAAAGCTGATAGTATACGGTAATGGTTTACTTATGAAAACAGCCATCAATAACCTGATGGACAATGCATGCAAATATTCTGCAAATAATCAGGTTGACGTCTTTCTTGATTGTAATGAAACCATACTTGAAATGCAGTTTATTGATAGTGGCATCGGCATAGCAAAAGAAGAATTAAAAATGATATTCCAGCCATTTTACAGATCCAATAATGTAATGAATATTAAAGGACACGGAATAGGCCTGTCAATTGTTGAAAAAATTGCGCTCCTTCATAAAGGTAAAATTGAGGTCAGTTCAGAACAAGGAAAAGGTTCTGTATTTTCTCTGTCCATACCAGTTTATAAAAAATCCTGATTCTTATCTTGCTTTTTAACTTGCCCCTGGCAGATTAATTACCTCCGCCCCCCCTACAATTGCATTCATAAATGTCTACTTAATTTTAATCCTTTTTTAATTCCTTCTTAATTCCACCTTAATTCAGCTAAAATATTTTTGGCACAAAGTCTTAATGTTTAACCATTAAATTATTAAATAATGGAAAATAATAATAAAAAAACAAGTATTGTGCTTATTGGAGCACTTGCAGCACTATTCATTCTCTCGGCATCGTTCTTTATGATCAATGCTTCCCTTAAGAAGCAGCTAGGAGACCAAAAGATTAAATCCGAAAAATTACTATCAGAAAAGCTCAAGCTTGACCAATCAATTAAAGAACTTAAAGTTAATATGTCTGCATTGACAGGGAAAAATGCCAGGCTTGATATACTATTGGGGGAAGCTAACAGGAAGCTGCAAAAGAAAGAAGCTGAAATAAAAAGGTTAGTTGCCGAAAATGCCACGATCGGCGAACTAAGGGCTCAAGTCAGGGAACTTGAATTATTAAGGGAACAGCTAACCAGAGATATTGCCAATTTAAACATCAATTTAGCACAGCTAGGTGATGATAATGCACGCCTGAATGAACTTCTTACGCGAACTAAAAATGAAAACGAATTATTAGTCTTTGATAATACAATATTAAAAGCTATGGTTGCGGATAATTACAGGATTGAAGCACTAAAAGGGAAACATGAAAAGCTCACTGTCAATGCCCGGAAAACAGATAAGCTGCTTGTAAGCTTCGATCTGCCCTCGGACGTTGGCAGGAATCTGTACTTTAAAGTGAATACCCCCCAGGGTGAGGAATTTTCAAGTAAAACTGATTTGTCCGCCATAATCAATATCGTTGAAAATAATGACCGCCTGCTTGCCAGCGCTAATTCTGATGCAGGTAGTAGCATTGGCTCAAAACGGGTAGAAATGATATACAAGCCAAATAAGAAGCTGATGAAAGGAGTTTACAGGTTCAATGTGTACAATGATAACAGCTATCTCGGAAGTACACAATTAAGATTGAAGTAGTGAATTATAATAATCCACAGCAAGGTTAGTTGTGTTTTTAATAAATATCCCCCGTTTATTATAAATAAACGGGGGATATACGGACAGACTGAGCAACAACTATTTCCTGGTTTTCTTTCAGGTTTAATGCAGATACTCATCCATTATTCTTATTGGCAGATAAGTGTAATATATGTGCACCAGCTAAGATATCCACTCAAGAGGCAGATACCACACTCCGGGCATACTCCCTGACAGATCTCAATTTTATCGGATAATTTGCCAGTATTTCCTGCATATCGATGGGATCTCCGTGTGCGACACACAGCATCAAACCAGAGAATGATTTTTGCATAGGATCAGTGGCTGTATCTAACTGTGATTGTAATGCCTCTTCCGGCGTATGCTGTATGTCAAATTTTTTACCGCTGGCATCTTCAAATATCTTAACTGCATCCAGTTGCGAAAGCTTCTCTGGCCCTCCCAATTCGAGTATTGCATTCCTGGCCGCCTGATTTTCTAAACTTTCAACTGCAAACCTGGCTACATTTAAATATGAAATGTAACTGACAGGCTTTGTACCGTCACCACACAGTTGTACTTTGGCATTAGCAGTATCAAAACCTACAGCTGCAGATAACCATACTTCCGTAAAACAGCTTGGCCGTAAAATAGTATAAGTCATCCCACTTTTCTGAAGATGTTTCTCTACAGCGCGCTTAGCATTTCTGAGCGGAAAATCCATGTCGATTTGTCCGGAAAAAGATGTGTAAATAAAATGTTTTACCCCGGCTTTTTTTGCGCTATTGATAAGACTTGTCATCCCATCAAGATCTACATTTCGAATGTCATTTTCACCGGGCACATAAGAAAATGGCATAGCAGAAACCGTTGTGATTACTGCTGAGACTCCCTGCAAAGCACCTGCGAAAGTTGAACTGTCTCTCAGGTCTCCTTTTACAATTTCAACACCAAGTTCTTTCAGTTTATTCACTTTGACCGGGTCAGATGTTTCTCTGACCATTGCCCTTACGGATTTACTGTCAACCGTAAGAAGTCGGCAAATTTCACTGCCAACCATACCTGTTGCACCAATAATTAAATTCATAGCTTTTACCTCCTGTTTTTAATTATTATTACTAATAACTATTATTTATAATACATATGCTATAAGCAAATACATTCTTTTAATATTTAAATCGCTGGAACAAATATAAATTAAGGAAAGTCTTTATTCTAACACGAATGTAACAAAGGATAATACTGTTGTATCCATTGGTATCTATAATTGCCATTAAGCAAATTCCGAAGGTAAAACTCCAAACTTTTCTTTAAAGCACTTTGCGAAATATGAAAGGTTGTTAAATCCAACTTCATATGTTATCTCAGCAATGTTTCCGAATTTTTGTTTCATTAATTGTGTTGCCCGTTTTAATCTCATATTCCGGATAAGCTCACTTGGTGTCTGGCTAACCAGCGCCTTAAGCTTTCTGAATAGCTGCATTCTGCTCATGTTCATCTCGGGATAAAAGTTGTTCACATCAAATTCACAATCGCCCATATTTTTCTCAATTACCTCAAGGGCACGTTTAAGAAAACGCTCATCTGCAGATTCTACATCTATTTCACCAGGTTCCAAATCTATCTGATGTATATATTTTTCACGCAGCTTCTTCCTTTGTTCAATTAAGTTTTTCGATCTTGATAACAACTCCTTAATATTAAAAGGCTTTGTGATGTAATCATCAGCCCCTGTTTCCAGTCCTTCTATTTTATCCTCAACATCAGCCCTGGCAGTGAGCAAAATTACCGGTATATGACTCGTACGCTCATCTGTTTTAAGTTTTTTACATAATTCCACGCCGTCCATTTCCGGCATCATCACATCAGACATAATAAGATCAGGGACAAGAGCAACTGCCTTTTCCCAGCCTTCCTTTCCGTTTTTTGCCTGTTTTATCAGGTATTCTTTTTCAAAATTTTCATATATATGTTGTCGAACATCAGCATTATCTTCAACAATCAATAACACAGGCTGGTCAACCTGCTCGGAAATAAAATTCTCGTTCTTCCCGCCGGTGGTTTCAAAGTCATGTATCCGACACTTTATTATCAGCACATCGTCCTTTACTTCCTCTAATTTCTTTACTTCAAACTCATGTTCTTTCAGATGATCCTTTCCTAACGGAAGTTTTATGATAAACCGGCTTCCTTCATTGGGTTTACTTTCAACCACTATCTTTCCATGCTGAAGTGTAATTAATTCCTTTGTGAGTGAAAGACCTATCCCTGTACCGCTGATTCCATTTTTCCAGGTATCTGCTATCTGGTAAAATCTGTCAAAAATTTTTTCCAGTTGTTCTGCCGGTATGCCTCGTCCGGAATCCTGCACAATAATCTCCAGGGAGTTTTTAATCATACCTTCTTTCTTATTATCAAATCTAATTTTACAGGATACTTTTCCTTCTTCAGGTGTGAATTTGAAAGCATTGGTTAAAAGGTTAGTAATGATTTTTTCAAGTTTATCACGGTCAAAATAGGTTATAAGTTCTCCATCCGGAATTTCTACACGATAGTCTATCTTCTTTCTTTCTGCCAGCGGAGTAAAACTCCTTGCAATCATACGTAATACCTTATAAATATCATACTCAATTAATTCAACTTTAAGTCTGCCTGCATCTATTTTTGACAGATCAAGTAATTGATTAATAAGCCCCAGCAAACGAACTGCATTCCTGTACATCATCTCAAGGTTGTCCCGGTCATTTTCTTCCAGATTTTCCTTCATCAACATACTTTCCAGGGGACTTAATATTAATGTCAGGGGAGTACGAAACTCATGGGAGACATTTGTAAAAAACCTGGTTTTCATCTGATCCATTTCCATAATCTGGTAATTCTTTCTCTCAAGCTCTGCTGTTCGTTCTCTAACTTTAACTTCCAGGTTTTGCCTAAGGTTTTCCAGATGAATCATGGAATCGTAGGTCCGTAAACTTGCCAGTGTTACTGTAAAAAGCTTGAATGTCGTCAGTTCGGTTTTTGTTTTATAGTCATTGATCTCATATTCAACTATTACTTCTCTTTCTGGGGCCTGTCCCGGATATCCTGTTCTTAACACAATCTGGGTAAGATGATTATTCAATTTGTTGCGTATATGTTTTACGAGGGCAAGGCCGGCATTGTTTGTTTCCATTACCACATCCAGAAATATCAGGGAAATATCAGGGTTCCCCGATAGGATTTTTTTTGTTTCTTTTGCAGAGTATGTATGCAGGAATTGAATCTCTTTATCTTTAAAAGTGAATCCTTTTAAGGCCATTCGGGTAACACTGTGAATATCCTCCTCATCATCCACTACCAGGACTTTCCAATAATCTTCAGGCTCATCCGGTTTAACCTGTTTTGAAGATTCTTTTATGTTCTCTTGCCCCGGTTCATCGGAAAAGAGTTTTTGATCTTTATCATCAGAACTTAATTCTGATTCAAATAAGTTGTCTGTATGTTCTATTTCCATTGCATTATTTATTTTAACGGTATTTGCATTTTAAATAAAACTCCTTCACCCGGATTGCTGCTGCATTCAATATTTCCTTTCAACCTCTGTGTCACTAAATTATATACAATATGCATCCCTAATCCTGTTCCTACTTTTTTGTTGGTTGTAAAAAACGGATTAAAGATCTTTTTCTGATTTTCCTTTGAAATCCCTTTGCCATTATCCTTATATTCTATCATAAGCTCACCATTTCTACTAATAGCTTTCAGTTCAATCCTTCCTTCATGCTTTTCATCAAATCCATGAGTAATACTGTTTAAAACCAGGTTGGTGATGATCTGGGAATAGGCCCCGGGATAACTGTCAATTTCCAGTTCTTCATCAATATCAAGATTAATATGAATTTTCCTGTTCTTAAGTTTCGGGTACAGACTTCGGATAACGTCTTCAGTGTATGATTTCAGTTTAAAGTTACGCTTGTTTTCAGTGGACTGGTCAACTGAAACCTGCTTAAAACTCTGGATCATGGTTGCTGTTCTTTCCATATTGGAAAGAATTAACTTTACTGACTGATTTGCAGTATTCAGGTAATCCTTAAATTCTGCCCTGCTGATTTTATTCTCCTTGTAAAGGTCAGCCATCTTTTTTGTTTCTTCTATCAAGCCTGAAGCTGCGGTGATGGTTATTCCAACAGGTGTATTAATCTCATGTGCAACTCCGGCAACCAAGCCTCCCAGGGCTGCCATTTTCTTCGATTCAATAAGTTGTTCCTGAGTTTGCTGCAAATTCTCCAATGTTGTCTGAAGTTCTTCTTTTTGCTCTTCAAGAATTGCATTTGCCTTATGCAGTTCTGTAGTACGTTCTTTAACCATTTTTTCAAGAACTTCCTTATCTCTGATATGCTTTATTTCCCTTCTCTTAATAAAAGCATAAAAGCTACCAGCGAATACGATAAAATACAGGACATATGCCAGCTTAGTTTTCCACCAGGGTGGATGTATAATAATTTTAACGGATGCCCCAACTTCATTCCATACGCCATCATTATTTGAGCCAATAACCTTAAATGTATATTTACCATGTTTCAAATTCGGATAATCAGCAAACCTTCTTGTACCTGCATCTACCCAGCTTTTATCAATGCCTTCCATCATATATTTGTACTGGTTTTTACTTGTATTGACATAATTTAAAGCAGCAAATTCAAATCCCAGGTAATTTTTATTGTAAGGCAGTTCTATTTTTTTTGTATAGGTAACTGGTTTCTTTAAAGGTGAATTTTCTCCCACGGGAACGGATTTATTGAAAAGCTTGAAATCCGTAATAACAACGGGTGGTATATCAGGATTGTTTCTTATACTATCAGGGTAAAAAGCTATTATACCATTCCCTGTTGGGAAGAATATTTTTCCCTCTTTGTTCTGATATGATTCAAAACAGCAAAACTGGTTAGTCGGCAGTCCGTCTCTTACATCATAATTTTTAAATGTTTCTGTTTCCGGATTAAATTTTGTCAGCCCGTTATTCGTACTAATCCACAGGTACCCATGCTTGTCTTCAGATATTCCAAATACTATGTCGCTGGGCAAACCATCGGCTTCCCTGTAATGTTTAAACTGAACAATAAGTTTATCCGTACCTTTTTCTTTTTTCTTTATCATCTTGTGTAAACCTCCTCCGTATGTACCCAGCCAAAGTGTTCCCGGCTGATATTTCCGGCTATACCACATACAGTTAACCCAATTATGACTTAAGCTATGTGGATCATCAGGATCATTTTTATATAAAATTACTTTCCTGGCGCGTACAAAATGTTCGGGAGTTCCCGTAAATGGCGGTATAATCCTGTGTAATCCGTACCAGCTACCAAACCATAATTCTCCCGGAACTTCCCGGTAAATTTCTTCATTATTTATACAATCCGGTTGCAATAATCCATTTTCGAGATGAATAAATGAATTACTTTTTCTAATATATTTATCAAGGAATGAGCCATCTGTTAACCAGAAGTTATCGTCTTTTTTATCTTCCAGTATCCACCAGACATTATTATTGGCTATACTGGCAGGATTTGCCGGATCATGAAAATAGTGTACGAATTTTATATCATTATTTTTATTTACCTCTACTTTGTTTAATCCATTAGTAGTGCCGATCCATAATGTTCCTGATTTATCCTGGTAAATTCTCATAATTGCATTAGTACTTATACTATTGGGATCATCGGGATTATGCTTAAAAAAAACAAATTCTTTCTTTACAGGATCGTACCTTTTCAGTCCATCTCCAGGGGAACCTATCCAGATATATCCCTCTAAATCTTCATATGCCCCCATGGTACGATTAAAAATTAGTCTGTTGGGATCGTCTGTTTCCAGTTTAATACATTCAAAATTTTTTCTTTTAACGGTTAGTATATTAATTCCTTCTCCGGGGTATCCAAACCAGATTATATCCTCACTTTCAATGTATAATGCATTTGCCAACTCCCACCACACTTCCTGCGGATATTCAGAATGTATATAAATTCTGAATTTCTTTTCATTGGGATTATAATTGTATAATCCATCTGTAGTCCTGAACCATAATTTTCCTGAATTATCTTCCTTTATACTGCATATTACTGTCTTTTTTAAATTTAATGCTGCCCGGGTTTCCGGGAACCGCAGTATAAATTTTTGTTTCCTTTTATCAAAGTTATATAACCCGTTGCCTGTGCCTACCCATAAAGTACCTGAGCGATCTACATGAACGGAGGCAATACTGTTACTCCAGTTTTCAATATCATCGGGGTCGGGTCTGTAGCTATAAAAAATTTCTTTTTCACTATCGAACTTATTCAATCCTACGGTCGTCCCAATCCATAAAATTCCTTCTTTGTCTTCGGTTATTGAACAAACATAACCGGCAACATTGTTATCCGGTATTCCTTTAATATAGCTGGAAATGTTACCATCGATATTACCCGGAACATCAGTATTGACTTTATAATATCTGAATTTTTCAGTATCCCTGTCAAATGAAAATACGCCATGCGAACCAGCTCCAATCCATAAATTACCATTGCTATCCTCGAAAATAGCGCTGACAATATTATCACCTCTGATAATAGTCGGTGAATATCTGTAACACTTGAATCTCAGTCCGTTTTCTTCAGGGTAATACTTATTAAGTCCATCCCATGTACCAATCCATAAAATACCATTTTTGTCTTCATATATTGTGCATATTTCACTTGATGATATCGAATTCGGATCATTTGGATTATGCTTGTAACCAACAAAAGAATATCCATCGTACCTGTTCAGCCCACCCCAGCAGGTTCCCACCCAGATAAATCCTTTGCTGTCCTTTATAATAGAAGATACATAGTTTTGCGAAAGTCCGTCAGCCACCCTTAGCTTACTGAGTTCCATGGTACTGTACTGGGAAAATATAGAAGGAGAGATGAAGACAAGAAATAAATGGAGGCACAGTATTTTTTTCATATAAATATGAATTTGTTAAAATTATTATCCAGCCAATGTTTATAAGCTATCTGGATGATAAATATGTAAATCTATGAAAATTTGGTACCTGAAATCAAATAGTAATGTAACATAATTTAACACAAATGTAACATTGTAATATGATACAATCTGCTGAAAAGAGGACAACGCCAAAAAAGAGCGCTGTCTCAATACTTAGTGTTCATGAACTGCTCCCTTTTTCCACTCTTTTGTTATTTATTTGCTACCATTCTTATAACAGACTGAAACTGGTTTAAATCCAACATCCAGTCTTCTACCTCCTGTTCTTCCTCGGCAACATAATAATTATCATACA